>Ga0123353_10006635_pt1 | contig 15460 bp, 11 predicted proteins | sample TergutLab28metaG_3_FD_92763 | JGI IMG/M metagenome (GOLD analysis project Ga0123353, IMG submission 92763) | Labiotermes labralis P3 segment gut microbial communities from Petit-Saut dam, French Guiana - Lab288 P3 | ecosystem: Host-associated > Arthropoda: Insects > Digestive system > Gut ... | reverse complement strand
CCCCCGCGACATCGGACTGTTCGGTATCAGCCGCGGAGCGGGCAGCGGGCTGCTGGCGGCCGCCAACGACCCCAACATCAAGGCCGTCATCTGCGACGGAGCGTTCGCCACCGACACCACCCTCACCAGCCTGATGAAACGATGGGCCTACATCTTCGCCCGCGTCAAGCTCGTGTACGAACATCATCCCGACTGGTTCTGGTCGATGATGCTCTGGCTGATGATGATCCCCGCCCAGCGGCGGCTGGGGTGCCGATATCCGTCGGTCCGCAAGGCGTTGCGCGACATGCAGCCGCGGCCGATCCTGTTCATCCACGGCCAAAAAGACAGCTACATCCGCGAGGAACAGACCCGCCTGCTGCACGGCGACGCGCCGGAACCCAAGTACATCTGGATCGCCGAAAACGCCAAGCACAACCAGAGCGTGATCGTGCACCCGCGGCTCTACGCCCAGCGGACAACGGCGTTCTTTCGCCGCCACCTGGCCGGCGAGACCATCGCCGAAGACACCATCACCGCACCGGAAGAACGAAACACGGTTTTGCGAGGCGCGTAGGTGAAAATGAACCTTTTGCTCGAGGGAACCGTTCCGTTAACTCGTTGACTCGTTAACCGGTGGTTTTGCCCGAGTGAACGAGTGAACGGAACGGTTCCCTCGAACCGGCGGCACGATTTTACCGCCGAGCCGCGAAAACTCGGATTTCGAATCATGGACCTCGCGACGCGAAAACAACAATTCGAATCCTGGCGGACCGGGCGCCGGACGGCGGCGGTCACGCGGTTTTATCTGGACGCCTACCTGGCCAATCTCGACGCACCGCCCGCGCTGCGCGAGGCCCACGCCCACGCCGCACGGTACGACCACATGGAACTGGTCATGCTCCCCGACGCCCGGCTGGCGGGGCTGAGCAACGTCCGCGAGCCGGTGCGGTTCGATTACGGCGGAGGCACACAGGTCGACGAACCGCTGGTGGCTGAATTGGCCGCCCACGACGCGCGGATCGTCGAGGAGGTCGCCGCCGTGCGGGACCGGACGTATCGCGGAGGGGACCTCGACCTGTACACCCCGGCCGAGCGGAACGCCATTCAGTGCGGGGCGGCCACCTCCACCTGGTTCGGCGGACACATGGCCCCCGATTACGAGCGGCTGCTCGCCATCGGTCTGGACGGGTACGCCGCCGACATCGCCGCCGCCCGGCGGAACAACCCCGGACGCGACGATCTGTACGACGCTCTGGACATCATGCTCCGCGCCATCAGCCGACTCATCGAACGAACCGCCGCCGCCGGCCCGGACGAACTGGCCGACGTCCTGAAGCCGATCGCGCACGACCCGCCGGCGACGTTTCACCAGGCGCTCCAACTGGTGTGGATGATCCACGGGCTGTTCGGTGCGGATTCCTTCGGGCGGCTTGACGTTGTGCTCGACCCCTTCTACCGTGCCGACGTCGCCGCGGGGCGGTTGGACGATTCGCGGGCCGAGGCGCTCATCGCCGAGTTGCTGCTGCACATCGAAGCCGCCGGGAGCATCCAGAACATGACCCTCGGCGGCGTGGACGCGGACGGGAACGATTTTTACACGCCGCTGACGCGAATGATCCTTCGCGTCACCCGCCGGATGGGCTACAAGGGACCGAACCTCTGCCTGCGCGTCACGCCCACCATGCCGCAGGAGGTGTGGGACGAAGCCCTGGCCACGATCGCATCGGGCATCGGACTGCCGGCGCTGTACAACGACGGCCTGTACACGCAAAGCCTGACGCGAAGCGGTGTTCCGCTGCCCGAGGCACGCAATTACTGCTTCGGCGGGTGCAGCCAGGTGATGCTCCCCGGCCGGTGCAATTTCGTCAACGACATCGGCCTGTTCAACGTCGCCAAGGTGGCCGAACTGACGATGTACGGCGGTTTCGACCCGCGCACGAACACCCAGGCCGGCCCGGTCACGCCACCGGCGACGGCGTGCGGCAGCTTCGACGAACTGCTGGACGCCTTTTACGCCCAGTTGGGCTACTTCATCGACGTGGAGGCGTCGATTCATCGCAAGGAACTGGCCCATCGCGCGTCGCGCGAGGGATACGTGCTGCGGACGCTGCTGACGCGCGATTGCATCGCCCGCGGGCTGGGCGTGTTCCAGGGCGGGGCGCGGTTTCACAACGTGGAACTGGAACTCATCGGCATCACCAACGCGGCCGACCACCTGTACGGCGTGAAAAAGGCGGTATTCGACGACCGGCGGTACACGATGGAGCAACTGACCGCCGGCCTGCGGAGCGATTTTCAGGGTCCGGGCCTGGAGGCGATGCGGCTGTATTTGCTCAACCACGTGCCCAAATTCGGTAACGACATCGCGGAGGTCGACCGGTTGCGGGCCGAGATCGCCGGTCGGCTGTACGCCGGATTCAACGCCCAGCCGGGCCCTCTGGGCGGCGTGTTCGTGCCGGGCGAGGTCATTTTCGTCACGCACGCCTCCTGCGGTCGGCAGACCGGCGCCACCGCCGACGGCCGACGCGCGGGAACGGTGCTCGCCGACTCGGCCGGGGCGGCCCAAGGCCGCGACCGCAACGGTCCGACCGCCCTGATGAACTCCGTGTTGCGGCTTCCCGCGTCCGATCACCTCCTGACCACCGTGGTGCTGAATCTGCGGTTTTTGCCGTCGATGTTCGAGCCCCCCGCCTCGCGACGGAGTGTGCGGTCGCTGCTGGCGGGCTTTTTCGGCCGCGGCGGGATGCAGGTGCAGATCAACGTCTGCGACACGGACCTCCTGCGGCAGGCCCAGGCAAACCCGGACGCCCACTCGTCGCTGGTAGTTCGCGTGGGCGGCTACAGCGACTACTTCGTGCGACTGCCCCGCGTGCTACAGGACGAAATCATGAATCGGACAGCGCAAGTAGGCTGTTAGACTCTCACACCTTTCGGATCACGCCGATGACGATGCCCTGGACGTGGACGTTGTCCACGATGAGGGGTTTGAATTTCGGGTTGGCGGGTTGGAGGCGGTATTTTCCTTTCTCGTGGTAGAGGCGCTTGAGGGTGGCTTCGCCGTCGGGGAGCAGGGCGACGACCATTTCGCCGTCGCGGGCGTCGGAACGGCGTTCGCAGATCACGTAATCGCCATCGGCGATGTTGTCGTCGATCATGCTCTCGCCGGCGACCTGGAGGGCGTAGGTCTCGTGCTGGCTGGTGAAGACGGTCTCCAAGTCGAGCACCTGGCGATTTTCGATGGCTTCGAGCGGCAGTCCCGCCACGATCCGCCCGACCAGCGGCAGTTTGGTCGGGGCTTCGTCGGCGAACTCGACGTCGTTAGCCACCTGCAAAGAGCGTGCCTTGTATCGCGAGCCCCGTTTGAGCAGGCCTTTTCTTACGAGCGCTCCCACGTGCTCGAACGCGGTGATTTTTGTGAGTTGGAGATAGTCGCCGATCTCCTGCATCGTCGGTGAATAACCGTGTTGGTTGCGGAAGTCCCGAATGTATCGCAGGACCTGCAACTGCCGCGGCGTCATCGTGTTGTCTTTGATCATGAGCATTCTCCCGCCTGAAGGCTGTTAGGGGTACGGATGTACCGTTGGTGATGGTATTTCGAGGCCCGGCCTGTGGACGCAACGGAGGCAACGGGGCCACGTCGGACGACGAGGCGACCTTGAGCACGGCGGCGGTCTGTCGCGCCGGAACAACCGGCGCCGGTACGGCGACGCCCGCCAAGCCGGGAATGTCCCGCCACTGCACACCGTCAGGCCCCAGACTCACCAGGGCGGGTTCCTTGCCCATCTGCCTCGCGAGTTGGAGGAGGTTGACCGGTGCGGTCACTTCCAGCGGCGTCGCCGCGACGGTTGGGACGGCGGTGTGGGCCGGCAAAGAAGCCGCCACCGTCCGCCGTCCGCCCGCCGAGTCCGCCGGCCAGGGAATCACGAAATCGCCACCCGGACCCAGGAGGCACAGCGGATCGTCGCATATTGGCCTGTTCGTCGTCATACGTACGCCTTTCGCCCGGTGAGTTGGGCAACTGTTTGGATCATATTCTAACATCGGCCTAACGGCAAGAAAAAAATAAACTTTTTTCGCCTTTTGTTTGGGCAAGGCCCTGTACAATGCCCGACGAACAACATGTCGGCAGGATGGCGGCGAAAGGTTTAGCCCATTTACGCGATGTTCACAAGGGCCCAAAACACAACAGGTTGTGGAGACGGCCCACTACGAGAAATTCGCCGCAGACGGGAAATTGATCGAAATGGGTGTAAATGGGTGTATAATTGGGTGTGTATGCTGGACGACATGCACATTTCGCCGGAGATGCTCCGGCTGATTGCGGCGATTGACGAGTTCAAGGGCGCGTGGCGTGCCTTGGGGACGCTGGCGCCGGAGCGGCTGCTGGCATTGCGGCGGGTGGCGTCGATCGAGAGCATCGGTTCCTCCACCCGCATCGAGGGGGCCAAACTTTCCGACCTCCAGGTGGAGCGGTTGTTGGCCAATCTGTCCGTCACCACCTTCGCCACCCGCGACGAGCAAGAGGTGGTCGGCTATGCCCGCGTCATGGAAACCGTTTACGATGCTGTTTTTCCTGGAGGCGTTGCGGCGGCAGACGGAGCATCTGCGGCAGAAGATCGAGCGCGAAAAACTGACGCTGGAAACGCTGCCGGAACTTGCGGTCACGATTCTCGATTATGCGCGACAACACGGGCGGGTCGGCATGGCCGAGATGATCCGCCATACCGGCGCCAGCCGAAATACCCTGAAAACCCACTTCCGCCGCCTGCTGACCGAGGGTAAGCTGACGAAACACTCCGCCGGCCGCGGCGCGTGGTACTCGCTGCCGTAGCGCAGCGACAAGTGACAAGCAACAAGAGAAGGAGCACATCATGGCGAAGGGCAACATTCATTCGATTCCGCAGGATTTCGGCTGTGGTGGGAGACCGGGATGGCGTTTCGGATTTCTGATCTCTGTCGTGCTCGTGACGGCATTCGTGGCGGGGACGGCTTGTCGGTCGGCGGAGGAGGCGGAAAATCCAGGCGACGAGGCGGAAGAGGCCAGCCCATCGTCGGACACGTACGTAACGGAAACGGTGACAGAAATGGCGGCGGAAGAGACGGAACCCCTGGACGACGAAGCGGAGGATATACGCCCATCGTCGGAAGCGTTCGTGGCTGAGGAAGCGGCGGCGGCGGAAAACCGGGACGACGAAGGTGGCGACGCGGGACCAGCGGCGGGCGAATCGAGTGAGCCAGTCACGCCGCGCACGGCGGTCGAGTGGGGGAAAGCGCTGGGGTGGCAGGACATTGATGAGCGATCGGCCAGGAGCAAGTACGGTCAGATGCACCTGGTGAACCTGGCCGCGGAGCAAGGTCGGCTTGACGCATTGGAATGGTTGAAGGCCAGCGGCGTGGACATTCAGGCCAAGAATGAGTATGAAGGCACGCCGATATTTTTGGCGGCCGCGGGCGGCCATGTCGAGGTCATGAAGTGGTTGCAAACGCACGGCGCCGGGATTCACGCCAAGGACACGTATGCGAAGGCGACGTCGATGTTTTTGGCGGCCAGCGGTGGTCACGTTGAGGCCATGAAGTGGCTGAAGGAACAAGGTGCGGATGTCAACGCCAAGGACGAGTATCAGTTTACGCCCATATTTTCGGCGGCTGCGGGCGGTCATGTCGAGGCCATGAAGTGGTTGCAAACGCAAGGCGCCGATATCAACGACCATGACAATTATTCGAAGGCGACGCCGATGTTTTTGGCGGCCGCGGGCGGTCACGTCGAGGCCATGACGTGGTTGAAGGAACAGGGCGCGGACGTCAACGTCAAGGCCGAGGAGGACGAGACGCCGATGTTTTGCGCAGCCCGGGGCGGCCATCTTGAGGCCATGACGTGGTTGAAGGAGCAAGGCGCGGATGTCAACGCCCGGAACGAAGTGGGCATGACGGTGTTGGTGATGGCGGCCGCGAACGGCCATTTGGATACCGTGAAATGGTTGAACGCGCACGGTGCGGACATCAACGCCCGGGAGGGTCTTCATGGTGGGACGCCGATGCATTTTGCGGCCAGGGGCGGCCATCTCGAGGTCATGAAGTGGCTGAAGGAACAAGGGGCGGATGTCAACGCCCATGAACAGGACGGTTACGCGCCGATGGCCGCCGCGGCTGGAGGCGGTCATCTTGAGGCCATGAAATGGCTGAGGGAGCAGGGTGCGGATGTCAACGCCAGTTCCGGTCGTTGGGGGACGCCGATGCATTCCGCGGCCGGGGAAGGCCATCTTGAGGCCATGAAGTGGTTGAAGGAGCAGGGCGCGGACGTCAACGCCAAGACCACCACTGGCCAGACGCCGATGTTTGGAGCGGCCTTGTGGGGTCATTACGAGACCATGGCCTGGCTGATCGAGCAGGGTGCGGATATCGACGCCAAAGACAACAAGGGTCGCACGCCGATGTTCGGGGTGGCCAGGCACAGCCGGGTCGAGACGCTGAAGTGGCTGGCGGAGCATGGCGCGGATGTCAACGCCACGTCCAATGGCGGCCAGACACCGATGTTTTTTGCGGCCCAGGGCGGCGATGTCGAGAAGATGACGTGGTTGAAAGAGCAGGGCGCGGACGTCAACGCCAAGACCCATGGCGGCAAAACGCCCTTGTCGGTGGCGCGCGACGAGCGAAGCAAGAAGTGGCTGCGCGACCATGGCGCAGAAGAGGCCACAGAAGGAGACGATAACGCCGGCGTGGATGACGATGGCGACGAGGATGATTGGTGATTCGACGCGATTGCCTCGCGCAAAATGGGTGTAAATGGGTGTAGAATTGGGTGTATGGCCGCGGAACGTGACGCGGGCGTCCCGCCCTCGTTTGTCGTTCCGCACGGCTGACGTCGTGAAAATGTCAAGGCTTTCGCACAGCCTCGCGCGGGCAGGATGCCCGCGAGACGCGCGGGCGAGACGCCCGCGTCACGTTTGCGTCTCGCCCGCGGCGGGCTCACAGCCCATACAACTCCATGCCGTTCTCCCGCCAGATTCGGCCGGCGAGGTACATCGCGTAGTCCTTGGTGATCGAGCCGTCTTCGCACATCGCCGACAGGGCGGTGGCGATGGCGTCTTGGCCGGCGAGCAGGGCGCCGTAACTTTCCTCCGACGTCCACGTGTCGCAGCCCCACAGCATGCGGTGGGCCCCGCAGACCTCCAACGCCTCACGCACGAACCGCCTCGCCATGCTCAGGTTCACCAGCGGCAGCCAGCAGAGGTCCGCCCAGACGTTGTTGTACTTGTGCAGCAACGCCAGCATGTCGTCGGTCCAGGGGAATCCGCCGTGGAAAATGTCGAATTTCACGCCCGGCAGCGCGGCGATCAGTTCCCGCAGGTAAATCGGCGCGGATTTGTTCAGGTTGCCCAGGCCGGTGTGAATCTGCACGGGAATGCCCAATTCGCCGGCAAATTCGCACAGACGGAAGATCATGTAATCGTAGTAGTCCTTGCGGTGCCGCTGTAGCGCAAGGCCGTCGCGAAAGGCCTGTTGGGCGTTGGCCTTGTTGAAGCGGCGGAGGTCGTTGTCCCAATCGTAGGCGACGGCGAATTTGATGGCCTTGAACGGCGTCATGTATTCGCGGATGGTCTGGAGGTACTCGTCGAAATCGTCGAACGCTCGGCCGAGGAACGCGAAGGGATCGTTGCCGTTGTGGTCCTTCTCGCCGGGCCTGACGCACACAGCGAACATGTTGCACCGCAGCACCGGTTCGAAGAGGCGTCGCAGACCCAGGTCGTCGCCAGGCTGGCTGTAGCGGTCGAGCATGATCCGCTCGTAGCCGCAGCGCTCTTCGAGAATGCAAATCTGCCACGCGGGGTCGCGGTGGGCGTGTGCGACGCGCCGCGAAAGCTCGTCGAAGTTCTCCGCCGTGAACGGCAAGCCGTACAACTCCTCGATGGCCGCCTGCAGCCAGCGGACATAATTGTTGCACCCGTTTCTCGCCAGGTACGCCTTGGCCTGGGCGGCCGTGGTCGGCGTGGTGTCCATCCACTGGCAATAACTGTGGTTCAAAATGCCCGGCAATGTCATGCCGGCGTATTCCGCCGCCGACAAATGATGGCTGTGCGAATTCACCGGGCGAAGGGTCTTCAGGTGTTCGATGATCTGTTGTTTCATGTGGCTCTGCCTGTTTGCGTTGTTGAACGTTCCAGCCGCCAGGTGTTACACATTACGACTTCACGAAAACCGAGCGGGATTACGCGGATTCAAGGAGTAAAGGATTTTTCTTTCTGTAATGCAATGGCAAAACGAAAACGAGGCCGCGAAACAAGGCCGCATCGCGGATCGGGTCACAAACGTTTTTTTATGGGGGCGTAGTAGTCCATTTGGTGATAGCCCAGCGCCTCGTGGGCCGCCGGCGGGGTGATGATGTTGCCAAGCCGTGGGCGGCTGGGGTCCCGTTCCAGGCCGTTGGTCCGCAGGAATTCATCCACGGCGGCGTCCATGGCCTGGATATCGGTTTTCCCGTCGATGTCCGTCGCGACGGCGTACAGGCCGCCCGTGAAGTCCACCAGGCCAAACTCCGCGGGCACGGCCATGCCTTCGTCATAGAGATACAACCAATGAAATCCGCCGTCGACACCAAATTCCTTGCCGTCCCAGAACAAAAAATCCTTCGGGAACATCGTCCGAGGCAGCGACGAAAACCACGCGGCGAACTGGTCAAACTTCGCCTGGCCAAACATGCCGACTCCCGACGAAACCATTTTGCAGCCGGGAATCTCGATAATACGAATCGGTTGCATAACAAGTCTCCTTACTTTTCGTCTTGCGGCGCAATCCGCGGCGCATCGCGCGGGTCGAGCGTGGTGTATTTTACACGTTCGTATGATCGCATGCCAACGCCGTGGGCCAAATCTATGGCGAAGCGGCGGTTTTGCGGTTTTTGCAACTCCCGCTGGAATTCCGATTCGGTGAACCGTTTCAGGCCGAAGTCGCTCAGCACGACGTGGCGACAGCGTTCGGGGCCGAAAATGTCGAACAGGCCGGCGGGATGGAACGGGGCAATGTCGCAGGCGAGGATGAACGGTTCGCCGTTTTGCGGTTGGCTGTCGCCCTGGTCGTCGGGCGGCCCGTTGGCCAGTGGCGCGCAGTAGAAATAGGTGGTGTCATCCGTGGAGGCGTCGAACGGCGGGCATTCCAGCTCGCGTGGTGACAGGCCGCCGCTGTTGGCGAGCGTTTCGAGGTCGCGGGGCCATTGGCCGTGTTCGGCCTGATAGACGGCGATGGCCTTGCCGACGCAGGACAGCCGCATCGCGCAGATGGAGGCGACGTGTAGGCGGTAGATATTCATCCGCACGGGGATGAGCACGGTGATTTGGGCGGCGACCAGGCCGAGGCAAACGATCAGTCGGGCGAGGGCTTGGCGTCTGGCGGCGTGTGGCCACAGGGCGGCCGTCGACCAGATCAGGCCCGCACCCGCCAGGAACAGGCCCAGAATCGGCGAGAGGAGCGTCAGGACGATCACGCCCGCCGCGCCGGCGAGGAGGCCGCCCATCACCCGCCCCCACCGGCCCGGCGGTTCCGACGGCGGGATTCGCAGCAGAACGATCGCCAGCCCAACCAGGCCAAACCCCGCCGCCATAATGCCCACGATCGGCACGTCACTCATTGGTTGCCCTCCCACGACATGCTAACGGTGTCCGAGGGAAACGCAAAACGAAAACGCAAAACGAAAGCGGGGGATGTCATGGTGAGAGTTTTGACGGGTTGACGGGCGCTATTCTACAATATGGCTATGCCTGTTTGCGTTGTAGAACGTTCTAAACAACAGAACGTTCTACAACGCAAACAGGCATAGCCATACTCGCGCACATTACTCTTCGGGCGCTTCTTTCGCCTGCATCCAACTGAACATTTTTCGCAGTTGTCGGCCGACCACTTCGATGGGGTGGTTTTTGTCGGCTTCGTACAGCCGTTTGAAGTTGGGTTTTCCGTTGGCGCACTCGGCGAGCCATTCCTTGGCGAAGGTTCCGTCCTGGATTTCCTTGAGCATTTTCCGCATTTCGGCGCGGGTTTGCTCGTTCACCAGCCGCGGGCCCCGCGTCAGGTCGCCGTACTCGGCCGTGTTCGAAATACTGTACCGCATGTAGCTCATGCCGCCCTCGGCCATCAGCCGAATGATCAGCAGCAGCTCGTGCAACACTTCAAAGTACGCGATTTCCGGCTGATACCCGGCCTCGGTGAGCGTTTCGAAACCCTGTTTCACCAACGCCGTCAGCCCGCCGCACAGCACGGCCTGTTCGCCGAAGAGGTCGGTCTCGGTCTCCTCGGTGAAGGTGGTCTCGATGATGCCCGCCCGTCCGCCGCCCACGCCGATACCCCACGCCAAGGCCGTCTCGAACGCCTTGCCCGTCTCGTTTTTCTCGATGGCGATCAGGCACGGAACGCCGCTGCCTTCCTTGAAGCAGTCGCGCACGGTGTGGCCGGGGCCTTTGGGGGCGATCATCACCACGTCGACGCCGGCCGGCGGGACGATCTGGCCGAAGCGGATGTTGAACCCGTGGCAGAACCCGAGCGTTTTGCCGGGGGTGAGGTGGGCTTCCATTTCGGCCTTGTAGACTTTGGCTTGGAGTTCGTCGGGCAGAACGGTGATGATGAGGTCGCCCTGCTTGGTCGCCTCGGCGGTCGAGACAGGCGTAAAGCCGTCCTCGATGGCCTTTTTGTAATTGTTCGTGCCCGGCAGTTCCGCGACGACGACCTTGATGCCGCTGTCGCGCAAATTCTGAGCATGCGCGTGCCCCTGGCTGCCATATCCGACCACCGCCACCGTCTTTCCCTGGAGCGGCTTCAACGAGCCGTCCTTGTCATAAAAAATCTTCAGCGCCATTGTTTTTGCTCCTTCATTGAGTGCGAAACGCGAAACCGAAACGGTAACTTTACCCACATTCCCCCGCCGGCGTCAAGGAGGAAGCGTGAAGTTTTGACATCCGATTAATGCTCTCGCCGTCGGTTGGTCGATGGTGTAAGATAAACGGAGCGGCGGGGTTGTGGATGGAGCCGGATCAGGACGCCCAAGGCAAGGACGTTGACGCATGAAACGAAAACTGGACAAGAAAAAGCATTCGCGTGTTTCGCCATCGGCCGTGGAGAAACTGCCGGCAGATTCGACGGCGGAACCGGCGCCAACCTTGCCCGCGGCGGCGGTGGCTGCGCCGGCCGCGCCCGCACCGGCAGCGGAGGCGGTCAGCGGACCGGCGTTCGCCAGCGAGCCGATGCTGTTCGAGATTTCGTGGGAAGTCTGCCAGCAGGTGGGCGGGATTTACACCGTCATCCGCTCGAAGGTGCCCGGCCTGATCGAACGCTGGGGACGGCGGTATTGTTTGATCGGGCCTTACAATCCCGAATCCGCCGCCTCGGAATTCGAGGAAGGACACCCCACCGGACGAATCGCCGACGCCCTGCGCGCCCTGGCCGAACAGGGCATCCGGGCCCACTACGGCACGTGGCTGATCACCGGGCGGCCCCAGGTCATCCTCATCGAACCCTGGAGCCTGTTCGACCGGCTGGGGAAAATCAAGTACTACTTGTGGGACCATCACCAAATCGCCACGCCGGCGGACGATCCGCTGCTCAACAACGTGCTGGCGTTCGGCCACGGCGTGGAGCAGTTCTTCCGCTGCCTGATGGGTCACGGCCTCCGCCGCCCGGTGATCGCCCACTTCCACGAATGGATGGCCGGCACGTGCATCCCCGAACTCCGCCGCGACCATATCGACCTGGCCATCGTCTTCACCACCCACGCCACCATGCTCGGCCGCTATCTGGCCATGAACGACCCCTGGTTCTACGACCACGTGCCGTTCGTCGACTGGCAAAAAGAAGCCCACCACTATAACATCGAGGCCCAGGTCCGACTCGAACGGGCCGCCGTTCACGGCGCCCACGTTTTCACCACCCTCAGCGACATCACCGCCTTCGAGTGTCAACACCTGCTCGGCCGCGGGCCTGACCTGCTCCTGCCCAACGGCCTGAACATCGAACGGTTCACCGCCATGCACGAATTCCAGAACCTCCACCTGGAGTACAAGGAACGCATCCACCGCTTCGTGATGGCCCATTTTTTCCCCAGTTATACGTTCGACATGGACCGCACGCTGTACTTCTTCACCTCGGGCCGCTACGAGTACCGCAACAAGGGGTTCGACCTGACGATCGAGGCCCTCGCCCGGCTGAACCACCGCCTCAAGCACGCCCGCAGCGACCGGACGATCGTGTTCTTCCTCGTCAGCCGGCGGCCGTTCCGCACGGTCAACCCCGACGTGCTCAGCCGCCGCGCGGTCATGGACGAAATCCGCCAGACCTGCGACTCCATCAAGGAACAACTCGCCGAAAACCTCTTCCACGCCACCGCCCTCGGACAAACGCCGCGATACGACGACCTCGTCGACGACTACTGGCGGTTGCGGCTGCGACGCACGATGCAGGCGTGGAAAAGCCGCCGCCTGCCGTCGATTGTCACGCACGATCTGGTCGACGATTCGCACGACGAGGTGTTGCAGCAACTGCGAAGCTACGGCCTGATCAACTCGCCGCACGACCCGGTGAAGTTCGTGTATCACCCCGACTTTATCACCGTCAGCAGCCCGCTGTTCGGCATGGATTACGACCAGTTCGTGCGGGGCTGTCACCTGGGCATTTTCCCGAGCTATTACGAACCGTGGGGCTACACGCCGCCCGAGTGCGTCGCCCGCGGCGTGCCGGCCGTCACGAGCGACCTGGCCGGGTTCGGCACGTACCTGATGCAACACATGCCCGACTATCGGGAACGGGGCATGTTCGTGGTGCACCGGCGGTATCGGAGCTGGGACGAATCGGCCAATGAGTTGACCAACTGGCTGTACGACTTCACGCAGATGGAGCGCCGCGACCGCATCCGCCTGCGCAACAAAGTCGAAAACGCCAGCGAACATTTCGACTGGAGCAACCTCCTCCGCCACTACGACCTCGCGTACGCGATGGTGCGACAACGCACGGGAAAATAGATTCGCGGCTGACTCGATGGGCTTCGTCGCGGTACAATCGTCGCATGGCCCGCATGAACGCCCAAACTCCGCTGCCGTCGGTGTACCGCCTGGCGACCTTCGTCGCGGAGGCGGTGGTGCTGGCGGTGTGGATGGCGACGTGGATGGCGGCGCCGGCGGCGGCGGAAGCGTCGCTGGGGGCGGCGGAAACGCTGGTGGGGCTGCTCGCGTGTTACTTCGCCCTCGTGTTCGCCGCCGCCCTCGGTTTGGCGATCCGGCGGCAGGAACCTCGCCTGCCCATGATGGGCAACGCCGGCCTGTTTGCCACCTTCCGATTTGTGAAGTTCAAGAGTTGGTTTCTCCTGGCGATATGGCTCCTCTTTCTGGGTTTGATCGTGAAACTGCCGTCGGGGAGCCGGGGCGACCTTCTGCCGCTGGTTCACTCACTGATCCTTACGGTCGTTTCGGCATTTTTCCTTTTTTGCCTCTTCGTCACGATGCCCACGGGCGGCGCCCCGCCGTCGTGGCGGAAGTTCGCCCCGGCCGCGGAGGACGGCTGGGCTGGGCCGTTGCGGGAATTGGCCGAACGGGTCGGCGTGGCGAGGTCGTCGTACGTGCTGCGGGCAGGCGACGGGTCGGACGCGAGAGCACCGGGGCCGGCGGCGTATCGAATGACGGGGCGGCAGGCGGAGTTTTTCTTCGACCATGATTTCATGGCCGGTCTTTCGCCCCGCGAGCGGCTGGCGGTGTTCGCGCACGAGTTGGCGCATCATCGGCTGGACCATTCGCGCCGCTCGCGTCGGGCGGCCCTGGTGGTCAATTTCACCGGCGTGGCGGTTTTTGCCACCTGGCTGCTGCTGTTGACCGGCGACGACGCCAAGTTCCTGAATGCTCTCGCGCCGGCGACGTTTCTGGCGTGGCTGACGTGCCTGCTGCTCGGGCCGCTGTACCTGGCCCACCTGCGGGACCAGGAACGTCACGCCAACGACCTGGCCTTGCGGATGACCCACGACGCCGAGGCGTTCGAATCGGCCATGAAAAAACTGGCCGATCATATGAGGGTGACGCCTTTCGCCGCCGCGCCCCAGCGCCCGCCCAAGTGGTTGCACGGGATGTTCGACGCACACCCGACGCTGGAGGAAACGCTGGCACAGGCGGCGGCATGGGGAAGACGGGAAAAGAAAACTCGCAATTTTTCGAACCTCGCTATTTTCTTTTGCCGAAAAATCGGGTAATGAAAAAGCAGTAAGCCTTCAGGCCCAAATGGCCGATATACTGTATAGCCGTTTGGAAAATCGTTTTTGTCCCGGCCGCGATGCCATGAATCCAACAGATCGAGAAAAATTCGGCGCCGAGGAGTTGGCCATCTGCCTGAGCCACTACGACCTGGGCATCATCAGTTCCATCACGGAATTCGCGCGCGGTTCGCGCCGAAGTCCCAAAAGCATCATCGAATGCGACAAGGGCCGCTACCTCTTCAAACGCCGGGTCCGAGGACGCGAGGACGCCGCCAAGGTCGCCTTCACCCACCAAATCCAGCTCATGCTGGCCGCACAAAACTTCCCGCTGCCGCACCTGCTGGGAACCCGCCCCGACAATAACTCCATGCTCCTGCTGGGCGGGGCCATCTACGAGATGTTCGAGTACATCCAGGGCACCAACTACGACGCCAGCCTCGAAGCCACCAACTCCAGCGGGCGAATCCTGGGACTGTACCACAAACTGCTCACCGGATTCCGCAGCGATTACCGACCGCCCACCGGCAGCTACCACAATCAGCCGGCCATTCAGCAGGCCGTGCGAAACTCCATCCGCAATCTGCCGGCCGAAAAACTGCCCGCCGCCGACGTGATGTCCACCGTCGTGCAAAACCTCGACGATGCCTACCGCGAGTGCGCCGCCCAGGCCAACAACCTCGGGCTGGACAAGTGGGGCCTCCAGATCGTCCATGGCGACTGGCACCCCGGAAACATGCTCTTCCGCGACAAGCACGTGGTGGCCGTGATCGACTACGACACCGCCCGCTCGCAGCAACGGGTGATCGACCTGGCCAACGGCGCGTTGCAGCATTCGATTATCGGCGGCGGCGACGACCCCGCCCGCTGGCCGGAGTACGTCGACGAGAACCGCTTCAAACGCTTCCTCCGCGGCTACGACAGCGTGAACGTCGTCAGCGTCGCCGAACTCAAGGCCATTCCATACCTCATGTGCGAAGCCATGATCGCCGAAGCCGTGTTGCCCATCGCCGCCACCGGCAGCTTCGGCCGCATGGAGGGATTCCCCTTCCTCCAAATGATCGACCGCAAAGTCAAATGGATCTTCGCCCACCTCGACACGCTCCAAAAAGCGATGGAGTAGAACGAAGTCCTCTCGTAAACCGGGCAGGGTCTTTCAGTTCTTTCAAATGGCGAGATTTTTTTTACCACAGAGGCACAGAGACACACAGAGGAATCAAACCATTGCGAACGATGTTTCGAATTTCCAGTGCCTCTCTCTGTGTCTCT
>Ga0123353_10006634_pt1 | contig 15460 bp, 5 predicted proteins | sample TergutLab28metaG_3_FD_92763 | JGI IMG/M metagenome (GOLD analysis project Ga0123353, IMG submission 92763) | Labiotermes labralis P3 segment gut microbial communities from Petit-Saut dam, French Guiana - Lab288 P3 | ecosystem: Host-associated > Arthropoda: Insects > Digestive system > Gut ... | reverse complement strand
TGGTGGTGATTTAATTACCTGAGTGTTGATTGTTGTGATTGCATTTATGTAGCTTTATTTGTGAAAACAGCATAATGAGGAACTTTATAGTATAGAAGACACTACTTGCAAAATTTAAACAAATCAGGGGAACGTACTCATTGAATAGTTGATACATAAGGAATAAAATACAGAAATGGAATGCATTTATAGCAGTAGATCCATATTTTGTTGTATGGTCAGGGAAGAACAGGCCGAATGTGAGGAGAATTGCAGGCGGTGGGTGCTGTAAGGAGCGACTGGGTTGCTGGAAGTGCGGTGAGTGTGTTGAATGGCAGATGAATTATTAGATTTTCAAGATGAACTCTGCTGTGTGGATTTGGTTGGTTGTCCGTAAAAGATTCTTTTTAAGTTCATTTGCGCTTCGGTGGCGAAGTAGGGTGTGCGGCTACGCTGCAATGTCACGAATGGTCCGACGTCGATCCTGACGAATGATCTCTTGAATTCGTGTAACGGTTTCAGGAGTTGTGCAACTTGTGGGTCTCCCGGTGTGTTCATCGTCTTCAACTGATGTGCGACGGGCCTTGAACCGGGCATGCCACTGAAACACCTGTGTACGTCTCAAGGTTTGGTCCCCGAAGCCTTGTTGAATCATTTCGAGGGTTTCTGTAGCACTTTTCCCAAGATTTGCACAGACCCTGATGCAACTCGCTGTTCCTTTCTCTGATCCATTGCCAAATCCGCCACGCGTCACGTACACGACTCCACATAAACGCGCATAAAAACTGTCTACATTTTCCCACCTATGTGTAACTTGTCAAGCAGACTGGCTAAACATGATTGTCCTGCCATCTAACGGTGCTTGGCGATAACACAACTGCTGTGCAGATGGTGGCACCAGTTCGGAAAATTTTGGATCCACCCAAGTACATTGTCCTATTACACATACTCAAGTTAAAGCTTCTACTGCGAGTTCTGAGGCTCAGCAAGTCTCTGTCGATAATGCATTCCTTGGACCAATTCCCGAAAGAACTCCTATATCAATAGTTAAGAACACTGCATTTGTTGGTTCTGTCAGTCGAAATCCATTACTCTTTTATCATTATGATTTGACAAATTTTGTGTTTTGTGTAAATATAATTCAGCACCCTATCGAGCCACATATGATGGATGCACTTCACCCTTTGGAGCCACCAGAACTTACGAAACACTATTTTAAAGAACTTGTATACATCGCGACGACCGTGCTCACATGAGTACCATAGAAATGTTCACTGAGGGTTTCTACATATTAGGGAATGACCTAACACCAAACAGAGAGGCCGACAAAGACCACATAAACATCCCCCATTAAGGAAATTCGCGCATTGAGGCACGATTCCAAAAAACACTATCAGAACCCGTCACATGAATATGTATGCTGAATTTTCTGCACACGCCCAAATCGACAACTCCAGAAAATTTACAGTAGAATGAATAACATTCATACCAATAAAGTTTTAACTAAACATATAAAGTATTTTAAAAACGTTATAGATTTTGCCATCCACGCTTATAAATCCATCAATAATTGTCATAAACTTCGACGAGCATTACATTCCCAGTTCGCATTGGGTAGCTGGGTACGCCGAATATTTTTATTCCTACGGTATGCCACCATATAAACTAGAAATCATAACTTTCCTGCAATTCCACTCGATTTCTTGGACATTTAACCGTCACAGGCTACAGAGTAAAACTTCGAATGTTTGCGGTCATTATTGCTGCATCTACAACCCCTACAGAGCCAGGGGACTATCAATGAAGTCATTCGCGAACTTTTTTACCTGCTCACTACACCTGCAACGATATAAGAGCAGTGTCCATGTTCCGCGCTCAGTCCGGAGAGTGTACCGCTAGCAGCCTTTCGGGGCAGCAGCAGTCTTGAAAGTGGCAGATATAAATAATAGAATGTGCACTCAAATTATCCGTCTGCAATGTCTCTCTTAGCGATTAACCTTTTAACGCCTTATATCAAATATTGCGATCGTACCGCACCGCTAACTTCTGAAGTTGCGTTTTATATATTTATTCAACAAATACAGGTACTGAGTATTCTAAACTTGATGCATACTCTCCGTTTTTTCTCTTCAAAATGCAGTTTCTTTCATAATTCTTACGCATTTGGTTCCTGTATTATTCACATTTTATATACAGGGTGTGCTAAAATTAAAAAAAATAATTCCGGCGCCAAGAGATTAACTTCACATACTTGGCAGGGCTAGATTGTGAACTCGTTGTGAAGGAAGGTGGAGCTGCCGACTCTCACGGTAACAGGGTCTCATCATATGTCTTTAAGATACCGTACGGTTTGAAGGAAGTGCCAGCGTTTAAAGCCAGAATGAACCGGCCATTGACTATTGTCGTACTTTTAATGACAGTGATGTGTCATATTCAGAGCTGGCAACTGTGCTTAATCGCGAGGCATAATCTGCTGTTGTAGTCTATTGTTTCGGACCTCAGAAAACACAATTTATTACTGGTCATTTCGACCGTACAGTTATTGATATCACTCAACTAGGATGCCCTAACTCGCCGACATAATTCTGCCAGCCATCAGTTACATGATTGCATGTCACAACACGTCTAAACATGTTTTTGCATTGCGAACGGCCTATTCATTAACTCAGTGGCTTAACTCTAATAGTCTAATTCTGCGTTATGAAAAGTCCCCTACTCAGCCTGCATATCATTAACGTTTCTCCAGATGGCGGGGTTGATTCGACGTAAATTCGTTTTCAACGACCAAAAGGCAAAGTACGTCTCCATTTACATGATTGTTGACCTCAAACCATAAGTGAAGACTGGAACTCGTTCAGGTTATGTGGTGTTAAGTGATATACAGTAGTTGATTCTGGTGACATTCAAGAGGTACATACCCAAGAATAAATTACGCACACTTCTGACTCGCGTCATACCCTGTCAATGTAATTTGGACTGTATATCTGCATCACGAGTGAGAACACTTGAGTGTATCTAAGTAAAAAAGATTGATCACTACTAATGAACTTAGCAGGTGCTTGCATAAACAGACAAGTGATCAAATACTGTAGACTCCAAGAAGATCTAGTAGAGCGGTGGAATAGGAGGTTACGAGGTAAAACATGTTGTGCACCTCCAAACGCAAATGCCATTGATTTCCTAGCATAGTGGGGAGAATTAAGTTACAGAACACGTCTTTTTGAACAGTGGTATCCTGGCTAAATACTTATAAGTGCGTAAGTAGAAATGGATAATTTGATTTTGTACGCCTATTAATAAAAATCGTACTTTTTATTTTAATAACCTACATTGAACATATTTTACGTTTATTACTATAATTGTATTTCTGATGACAATAACAACGAACATTGTAGTCTATTAATAAATAATTATTGTACATATTTATAAGTGTAAAAATAATAACCTACATTGTATATATTCATATTTGTAATTGAAAAAAATGTGTCTTTATTTATTACCCTTGTTACATACTTCCTATTTCCTTTAAAAAGAGATAGTTCAGGTGGTAGGATTCGAACCTACAATTTTTTAATTACGTGTCCAACATCTTACCGCTCAAACATCTCTTTTCCGAGAATAATGAAATCTTAAACTAGCAATATATTCGGAAATGGCAATTTTAAAATATAGCGAGGTGACAGTCATATTGTGAAATGACGGCTTTTAAACTTGGGTAATAATTACCGCTTTAATAGCCATATTGAAAATTACCGCACCTCCGCCACACTGTAAAATGGCGGATTTTAAAGTTAGGTTAATAGCTATTTGAAAATGGCGGCCTAATTTAAAAAGGGTTCAAGCTGCCTAGCACCCAAAATGTTTAGGTAAAAGGGTTAAGGCACCACGCTGTCTTGCACCGAATTTAATTTGCATAATAATTAGATCAATTTCACATCAATTAAGTGAACTGTATATCAATTCAATAATTTGCATATGGATTAGATAATTTGCATATCAATTAAATCATTTGCATTTTAATAAGCTAATTTGCATATTGATCGAAAGGGATAAAGTCATTGACCTGAACCCTTTGATAATCGGAAGTAACATTTTAGCATCCGGAGTTCACGTGACCATGACGGCACTTCCGGCCAGCAAATTGCCATTCTAACAACTCCTGTAAGCTGCTATACAAATCCGTTGCACTCGCCATTCCACCCAAACTAAAGTACTAATTACAACAAACCCATACAATCTATCAAATATAAAACTTTAACATCTCATAAAACTTAAACTAACTAAAACGGTTTTAATATGTTGTTATATAATCGTGGTATTAAAATTCTTCCTATAATTTGACAGCTTGAATTTAAGGGATACATTTTATGATCGCTTAATGACTATTTCCACATCCTTACGTTGTAGCTGTAAATGGATAAACGGAAATAAATGGATGGAATGGAAATCGAAATATTTTGTACATTGGTTCTATTACACAAGTTTAAATACTAGTCGTCTCTTCCACCGACGGATCTACCGCCACTTTCGTAGCACAAGTGACAAGTGACACAAGTGCCACACGTGTTCGTCATTTGCATGTTACTTAGGTTCCGTATAGATATTATCTTTGTGGGCCAATCTACATCTTTGATTTATTTTCCGAGTCTACGAGAATCAGTTTGAACGCAAAGCCGCTAGGCGAGCATGCTCATCTGAAACCTCACTCTCTGGAAATTTGAGTTAGCCAATGAGGAAGCAAGCCGTCGTTTGAATTGTGTAGTCAAACGGTTGATGGTGTGTGGAATGCAGTGAAAGGTTTAGAAGGTTCTTCTTGCTTGTGGGTGAAGTTTCTGTTGCTTTGTTGTTACAGGAGCAATGGGTGACAATTTTGCGACGTGGCAAAACGTTCTGATAAAATGGGTAAGGGACTCTTTCCTATGAAATTGTAACATAGATTATTAGTTGCGTGCCATTGCGTACGGTATGAAATCAGCATATTCTCGAGACAACTGTTTTATTTGAAAGGTACAAAAGTTTTTTTTAAATCTTAGTTTACAATGTTTCAGTCTGTGGACCATATTCAAGGCTTGTTACGAGAATACTAGTTTTTTTTTTTTTTTTATCTGGAACCTACAGTTTACCAACTGGCCTTACTTGCCGTCACAACTGTTGCAATTAATTCTGCATTTATTAATGGATATGGTAGCTACGTCTTTAACCTCCGCCGGCCCTATATATAGGACTGTAGTACCGCTAACACTGTATTTCATGTATTTATTCAACATATATTTACCGAAATTTTAGACATGCTTCACAATCTCCATGTTTCCTCCTCAAAGTGCCGTGGATTTCGTAAAGTTATCATTTTTTTTGGTTCCGTTCGTAAAGAATACGCTAAAATTTCAGTGTTCAGCTTCGGGGCCAAGGGGTTAATTCTGTTCTCCCTTCTTAAGTAATGAAATTGGTGGTATTTGGAATACTCTTTCAATTTATTTTGTTCAAGGAACGAAAATTTTACGTGTGAAAACGTAATATTTTGCTCAGGTATGTATTGGACACTTATTAATTTAGAAAACGGAACCAGTCGGTGCTCAGTTGTGAATCTTTTTGGCTTTATACCATTATACTTGTTAGGTTAAGTGTCTAAGGATGTAGGTGTTACGACTCACAAGATTTGATGTTTGTTACTCCAAAGATGACAAAACCGGCTTTATGCCTCCTAAAATCAAGGACGTTGAAAATAATATAAACAGATGTTACATTTTCCTTAAATTCTGTAAAGTTGTGATGTTTATGAAAGTAAATTTTCCATGCAAAAGACTGATAATGATAGAAGTTAGACAGTCGAAACACATGGCCACTTTCTACATTGCGGTTTTAATAAGCAGGGAAACATATACAAGATTAGATATCATGAATATGCTTAGAAGGAATAAGTAGTAATAAATGGAAGAACAGATTGCACTTACAGGACATGTAACAGTCAAATATCCATTTCTGAACATAGGCTTACCTGTAACTTTTTAAAATGTTAAGTGTTCTTTCAGCCACTTTGTTATTAAGCAACTTTGCTAAAGTTAAGTTCAAGATTACAGTCATCTGGTATATGATTTCAAGTACTTTGCCCATATTTTCTTGAGTCATTTAGACCAGAAGGGTAACAGGAGCTGGGTGTGTAGTAGTCATAACAATTTTCATGAAGTTTCCTGGGATAATGCGTATAAGTTTCAGCACTTGAAGAGGTAGGATCAGTCTTTTAAAACTGCCAGTTTTAAGCAGTGTTGTGAGATATTTTATTTGTAAAGGAAACCTATTGATATAATCACCATATTGTACAATCACTGTATTGTGCAATGAAGTGCTCAGGTGTGATGTGCAATGTGCAGATGGAGTTTGTATTCAACTAACCATTTTAACCCCTAACCTGTAGGTTTGAGATATCTTGTCACTGGAGGTACAGTCAAACCACATAATGCTAATATTTGTTCACTGCAATTTGCAGTGACATTGAGGGTGGTAGTAAATTGAAATATTGTTAACTTTTTAAAGCTCATAAAATTTACTTACAATGACAATGATGGTGAAGATCATCATTATCTTCTAATTTAGGCCTAAATAGGCTTGTGTTGGCCTCATCTACTAGACTCTTCACAGGTCATCCTCAATTATGCTGCATTGTGGGGGGGGCTCGAGTGTTCTTGGGTGCGGGCAATCCCGCACCCAAGGCCACTTGAGCCCCCCCCCCACCACAATGCAGCATAATTGAGGAGAAGGACGATGAACAGGCCTACGCACCTGCTGAGCGCACCCCCACAATAGCTTTATTTTTTCTGTATCTGTTTTTGTTTTGTGTTGGTTTTATTAGATTCCTGTTTTTGCTAATAAGGCCTGTATGTAGAGATCTCTACACCACATGCGTGTGCATGCTTATAGTAAGATCTTAAGTTCCCCTAAGACAGCCTGAAGATGGCCAGTACAGGCCGAAACATGTAGTTGTCCATTATATAGTCATTAAATACACCTTTATGTGATACAGTTGTGTTTGACTACATACAGTTTTCAAAGTTTCACACACACAACGGGGATGACACACTTCCTACACATGGCAATATATTCTGTTAGTATGTAAATCAAATAACTCTGGAGATGAGTTGTCTGTGCATAATTTGTGTCCACATTTTCTGTCCTTGCAGTAGTTATGGTTACATTGGCATCAGTAGCTGTCATTGAGGGCCTTACACATTTGCTGTCTTTCCTGGAGTACAGTCATATTGTACATAGGCCTATATCTCTTACAGTCACACGGCTTGTAATTTCTTGACAAATGTTTTGTATTTTGTTGGTATGGGTTGCTTGAAAATTGTTCTACTTTTGAAGAGTACAATCATATTGAATGCTTGATGTTCAGTTTTGCTGTATATTTAGTTTATAAATAACTGAGCTTCTCTTTTCCACAGTCATATTTTTCATATGTCTCATATGGCTCATTTCTTTTGTCATGTTTATAGTGCTTTGTGTGGGCACACGTCAGTTGCATTCTATTATCAATTGTGTTGTGTCACATTCAGAGCGTTGCCATTCTAATGCACTGACAAGTAACACATCAAGGAAGGCCATTAGTATGTGCATCTCAGATAGTATGAGTGAGCAGTGCTGTGGCATACTTTATCGCTTTGACTGAACAAATTAAATTGTTGAGCAGAAAACAGACTTACAACATGAAACCACAGTGCTCAAGGCACATGCAAATCCTTACAGTAGAAGGAAGTAAATTTGCCTTTGGTCCCATTTTTCACCAACTATTTTGTTGAAGGTTGCTCGAGGTTTTCCTCCCCTGGTGATTTAAAGAAGGAATATGAGTTCATTCTTGAGCATTTGTATAAGCCACTGTTCTGTGAATCATAAGCAGGTTGTTGATTACTCCGATTGCTATGCTCATGTACAGTCATCTCCATATTTTGTAGATGTTGTACTCAACAAAACATAATCAGATATTTGAAATGAATTATAAAATAAAGGTTGTCCTAGAATAGTCCATTAAGGCCCAGAAGGGGAGTAGGGGTGTAGGGATTGAATCTGTACCTTCCAGCCTGTAGTGATAGATAGATTTGCAATGGGTTCGAGCCCTTACAGTTCTGATGCACCTAGGCCAGCCTGTGGTGAGTTGATATACTGAATTGTTAAAATGTGACTAATTAATGCACACACACTTTGTTAGAATGACAATAATATGCAAACTCCTGCATGTTTCAGGCCTGACTGGCCCATCATCAGTGTACGGTACTGTGAACACACTCAAACGTACTGGCTGCTCCAATTACTGTGCACATACCCATCTCTGTACTCATACACTGATGAACTTGCAAGAGTTGTACATACTGGGAATGATAGAAGGGTTGGTTGTTTTATAGAACTGCGCACTTCCTTGATGGGACAGTAAGGCCCGAAACATGTAGGAGATTAAAACATTATTTTAATTCTAACGAAGTGTGTGCATTTGTTGGTTGCATTATAACAATTGAATCATAATGCATGGAATGGAAAATGTAAAATTTTTTGTACTGGCTACACTATCCCAGCCTACTGAAATGAATTATTCCATATACTAAAATTGAATATGAAAATGAACAAATTTACAAATTGTCACAAAATAGACTGCATAAAAATAAGTTGACTGTTGCAGAACTTAGTGAATGGGTTGATGGATTTATTCTTGAGAATGTATTTATTTGAAGTATTCAGGTTTAAAAATGTATGAAATACAAGGCTAGAGAAATGGCCATTTGAAGTGAAAATAACCCTGGCTGTCAGTGGCTACACTGGGGTTTAAACCTCCAGTCCTTCAAATTTTACTGTAATAAGGAATTTATCTTCACACATTTTCAGAAGTTTGTGAAATGTGGGCTTCAATAAGTGGCAGAGAATTTGGAGTAAACGTACAAATCAGGTCCAAATGACATTTTATTGTATTTAAGAGAACATTATATTAGTGTGTGTGTGACAGATTTGCTTTGCTTGGCCAACTCCTAATCTATTGCCTCACATTAGAGTAGTTGGAGTGTTGTGCATATTTTAAGGAAAAAACATTTTTTGAATGTTACTACAGAAGTATTGATTGATATAATTATAGATATTAATGGTCTGAACCTGAAGATTGAAATGAAGCAGAAATGGAACACTGATACTTTCATTTAGAAGTATATCAAGGCTTGAAATTTAGGAAGCCATTTTGAATTTAACATGCACATAAGAACATATGTGGTTTTAGTGTATTTTCAGGTGTAATCACTTTATATGTAGCCTTAAACATTTAATAATTTTGCCATAACCTGATGTCAAAACTAGAATTAGTGAATGCTGAAACGTTAAGTCATAAGGATAACCAATTTGAAACTGGTTCAGATTTGTAAGTCAATCGGAAGGCTACTGAAATTGGCCTGAATGTTGTCAGTATCAGAGGTACTGCACTACAAGCTGGAAGGTTGCTGGTTTGATTCCTGTTGGGGTAATTGTGACTTTTCATTGACTTAATTCTTCTAGCTGTGCTATTGCCTTGAGGTAACGCAATCTGTAACTGAAATGATTACCAGGGATATATGCTGAGGGTAAAGGCAGTCAAAGTGTAGGTCTGACAACCTTACTGTCATCACCTATCAAATGTCTAGAAATTCTGGAAGCCTCAACCTCTCGGAGAATTAAGGGCCTGTTCAGGCTTTACCTTCATTGCCAGTATCAAGTACTAAATGGTAGCATATGTAACCTGTATATGTTGAAAGAATTCCCATTCTACTACAGCCTTGTGTCTTGATGCATGACTTACTGTTTGCATGACTCTGGATTGAGAAGCAGGAACAATAACCGTTATGCCATGAGGTTGTTGAATTTTGTTCTCAATCTGCCTCATTCGTACCAGTGTTGTTAGGTATGGGTGCCATTGTGTTAACGGCCATTACACTCTACCCATAACCATTGTAACATGTAGTAGTGGCAAGAAATGATTACTACTGCAACTTTACTAGACACAAACCCAACGTTTCCAAACTTTTAAGGCAAGAGTGATGAAGGTAATGAGTGTAAAGCAGTGGTCTCAAACATACACCCAACAGTTCATTTATAGGGCCCTCTCACTGATCTTATTCCAATTATAGAATGTATGCTAATTTAGTGCTGAAGGATCTTTTGATTTAAGATATTTTTTGTCACAGGTCTAAAGGCTCAAGAGGTTTGCTATCCATAAATGGTAAGATACAATATATGCCAGGAGAGATAATGCAGTAAAGTTTTAAATTTGTAATTATAATATATTTGAATTTTGTTATTGAAAGTGTGGGAACATCCACATGACAGCGCAACTCTTTCCACTATTCAGTCCTCCGTTTCTCCTCACATCTCTCCTTCCTCTGTCTGCACACCACTCCACACACTGACTCAGACAACAGTCGCTTAACTGTACAGCATATTCAATTCTCCATTTTCCCTCACAGCAAAACTCCTCTCTAGTCTCTGATCCATGCACCAAATCAGACCGCAACTAATTCTTCATTACACATCAGAGCAATGCTCTTTCTCTCTCTCTCTAACTCCAATCTCTGCTCCGAGCCTCAAACCAATCACCGCTTCCCATCACAGCAATGCTCTCTCGCTCCCTCTATCTCTGTCTATCTTTGCTAGCAAATCAGCCTCTTTCAGGGCCCCCAGCAAACGGGACTAATCCAGCAAGCCACACCTACCAACTCTGCCAATGGCAGAGCAGACAAACTGGCAGAGACCTGTATAAAAGAGCTAGTCCAAGCTTTGGTTTATTCATTCAATGCTCACTACAAGAAGAGAGTACATCAAGAGGGAACAGCAGCTCTGATATATGAAGAAGGGAGGAACAACGCCTGACTGCCCAGCCATGATGCCTAGTGGACTGGACACTACACCTCTCAGCCGAGCATGCTGCTAGCAGGGTTCGGCCTGCAACTGCACAAATCTCTGCCGCTACAATTCACCGTCTCAGCCCTGCACCCAGCGGTACATGCACTCTCGTGGCCAACTGAACATCTCTTCACTACACAGCAGGCCTGCTCTATGCTGCAGCCAACATCACTGGGGAAAACCCAGTAGCAGGCACCGAAACAAAGCTTGGCATTCTAGCCACAGCACTCAGAGACTGTACGACTTTAAGACATTAATAAATACTGTATATGTGTGGTCCTGTAATTATCATTCAAATACAACCATACAGTACCTCCATATATTGGTGACCCCGACTTGATTCGAACACACAACCTCCATAGAAAGTAAGAAATATTGTCAATCATGTGTTTAATTTGAAAATACTTTCTGCTTTATTGCTTAAAATTATGTACAGCCAACCTTTAATTTCAAATGTATCCATTTAGCTCATATGCTATATGAGTTTCAGAACCTTGGGGCACAGAGTTATGTTAGGGGTGACATGATTTGTACAAGATTACTAAACACTAAATAAACCCTCTGTATAACCTTAAGGACAATAGTGGGTGAAGCTAATAAGCATAATGTTGTAGGAGTGATGTCAAATCATAGTGCAAAGTTAGTAAACACTAACCATACCCTCAGTAAGCTTAATGGCAGTGGTCAAGACAATGACTATAGTATTATATTAGTGGTATTTAACGCTGAAGTGCTCTATATGCATCATTGTGTTGTGACAGTGTATGGACGTGAGAGCTGCTAAACCACTGTCACCAATGTTTTTATTCTAAGCCGCATTGGCCATTGTGTCACAGCATTGTAACTTAATGTCAGGACAGCACACTCCATGTAATGCCAGGAAGCTTGGGTGGATGAAGTTGCTGTCTCCTGGGATGTGCAGCCTTGTAGTTTGGTAGCATTTATCCTGAAGACAGCAGAAGCAGGTTCTTCCAAAATGTTGGTGCCTATTCTAGGTTTGAACAAATCCCAGGTACCAAGTTACCATGGTGCCTAAATAATGTCATGGCACCTAGATTTCAAAAGCATATGTTGTAAACTACTGTTCGTTTTAGACCTCGGTCCAACGAGCCTTTGTTACTAAACAGCTTTCCCACCATCACTGACAAATAGTCTAACAACCAAATCAGTTTAGTGTAGTATGAAAATGCTTAAAAGGGATTGCCTTTGCCACATCTGGCATGGAGAATGGTGCAGAAGGTAATGAGAGCAGTACTTCATGCATAGGTGTTCTGTGGTACTCTTAACATTAATTTTATTTGTATTAATGTTGAATAAGGGAGTTTCTTTATGAGGCTTTGTTTTCATCTTAACTGTGGACCTTTTTGTACATGTCACACAACACAAACCAGTAATTTGAATAATATATTACTTAATTTTATGAACTCTAATTGAAACTGTCAGTATAAGAATATTTTAAGCATTTTTAAAACAGAAGGAAGTCCATTTTACTGAATTTACGATTAGTAATAGTGTGTTTTATTGTGGTTTAGTCACCTGGTACCTGTAAATGTCATAACTGTGTAACTGTTTGTGTTTTGAAATGATCTCCCAGGAAATGGTCAGTTGCAACCAAAACATATAGAAAATGTAATAAACAAGTGATGTACGTGGTTTGATGTGTAGCATGATGGTAATTTAACATGACATATGGGAGTTTTTATTGTATTTATAATAATTTTTTGTCCTGTTTTGATTTGATATGCTTTTCAGGGAATTTTTGATTAAAAATATACAGAAATAGTAGTATCATTTTGGAAGAATATCCTCTGTGTGTGAATGCCGTATGTTTATCAGACATACACATAATGTGAGAAAGGGTAGTGGAACTTGGAAGATTGTTGTTGCAACATCTATGCACAGAAGAAAGGGGGGGAAAAAGTGTTACTAGATTTTTGAGCTTGAACCTAGAGCCAAAGAATATTTGTCATTCCCGGGCCTATCCATAAAAACTGCATCTCAGAAATCAGTCATTCTCATGGTAACCACTCTGAAAGCTCAGAATAACTAGGCACATGTTTTTTAAATTTTACCTAAATTGATCAGAGTAATTGCTGAAACAGAACAGGAAATAAGCTTCTTCTCCACTTCCTGTTTTACATCACCATTTCCCCATCATCTTAAAAATTTTATAATGGCATTATCTCATATAATTTTTCCGTTACTTTGTTGTACAGGTCAACTCTTTAGATCTTCAGAACACACCGATCCAAAATATCTCAGAATTACATGATGGAAAATTTTTCTACAGTCTTTTGAATGTCATGTAAGTAAAGTACAGTATTTGCCCAAATATAATGCACACTTGTTTCCTTAATCTGTATTATGATAATCTGGCTGCACTTTATATTTGCTACATGTAGTTAAGCGTTTACTTTTCAGTACCTCACAAAACTTATTGTATATGATATATGCACTGTCAGTTTTTTTGGGAGGATATTTTGAGGAAAGAAAGTGCAAACGATATTTATATACATAGAATAACTTTTTAAAATAAGATCATATTTTTTAAATTAGTTTTGTTAAGTGAAATGTACCAAACCTAGGAAGGCAGTTCACCAATCTGACAGGTTCTCATTTATATACATTGTATAGCATAAAACTTCTGTGTCCTTGCTTGTGGCTCATGTCTGTACATTTAATAAATATTTTTAAATTTCAGTGCTAGTTTACAGCTTCTTTGAAGGAATTTGTTGTTGATCTGGACCTTGCAAGAGTGGAATTTTATGCATATAAGTTGTGATACACAACTCTGGAACTTAGGATTCATTTCTTCTGGGATGTGGCACTGTATTGATGGGTGTTTGGTTCCCATTCTTCTTAACAGTGGAAACCATACAAACAACAGCATTTCATTCCAGAAAACCAGAATCCTCAACAACACTGCTGTGATAGCCTGATATCTTACAAAACCAGAACTCTCTTACATTTATTTGATTAGCACTAAATATGGAAGATTGCATTATAATTTTGTGCATTTCAGGAAATAAATTAAATGTGAAACTTATGCAATGCCTGAAATGGAATGGATGATATGAATAAATAACTACATGAGTCTCATTATGTATATTTATTGTATTGTGTCCATCATGTTTTCTTTGTATAAGGTTTGCCAGTTGTCTGTTGTGTTTCATGTGCCAGGCATTTCCATGGTGTCTTGGTGTACTGAATCTTCAGCTTCTGCTCCTCATTTCATTGTGTCTGTACTGACAAAACAAAGCAGGATATATGAGGGGTGCTGTAGTTTCTGTAGTGCAAGGAGGATGCAATGGTTGACTCATGAAACAAACTTCAACCTTGACAACATTGGTGGTTGTCCTTTAATGCTGGGCAGCGCTTGCAGAGACAGTATGCAGGTCATGTATAAAACAGAAGTCTCTATCACTTTTCACTGGTTGCCATTTGTTAGGTGTTAGGTTTATAACCAGCCAAAGTCACTTTTGTTCGCAGCCCTGATCAGCCAGAACACAACAGACAATCCTGTCTTGCATAATAGATTTAACTGACACAAGGCACAACTGGACTTCAGACCAGTGTGTTTTTAACTGGAATAGGTCAGTTACTGGCCATAAGCACTTAATTGTCTATGTCATGCAACATCATTGCCAAGGTCAGTGTCATACCTTTGAGTCACCAGCAGTACTTCCAGCTGTATATTCTGTATTTGTATTTATAGATCCCATAAGAAGAAATATGGCAGCAGCATAGATGAGGCTGATAAAACAGTTACTGAATTTTTAAAATGTAAGTAGCGTGCAAAATGTGAATGTTCTTTCACATTTCAGTTTGTAGTTTTTGTTGGTGCAGTAACATACAGCAATTGAAGCATTAAAATTAAGGAATAATGTGATTGTGAAGTCTGAATTTAACTGACAGTTATGCTTGTCAAGAAGATGACTTTTTGAAGTCATAGTTTTTTGGGTATTAAAATCCTAATTGATTGCCAGTACTTCTGACATCTTGATGTTTTATCAGTTGGGATGAGCAGACTTATTTCACTTCTGTACTGTTTTCTGTCATTGGAATTGCTGGCAGTGTATTGGTGAGGTCATACATAATTTTAATGGGTGCTTCTAGAGAATATATTAGTAAAATGAATGCATTATTTTCTTTTACTGTCTTCACATTTTTATGTTTACTTATCCATCTTTAGCGCTTCTTATCAGTAAGATTTAACCTTTTTCCTGCAACTGAACTGGTGTAGCTGATGAGATAGATATTGTCAGGCTTTTGCAGTTTCGTCTAGAAGATGCTTGGAATCTGGTTTTGTATTGACAGTCATTGTCTTCTTGGATGTGACACTTGTGTAGCCTGGTAGATATGTGTTGTCATTGAAAAGAACCTCCCATCTTCTTCTTGAGGATACAAGGTTTCTCTAAAATGTTGATATGTGTGCACCAGACTACACAACATAACATCTCAGAAGACAGTAATTCTTAACCCTTAGCCGCCAAATGACTTACTTTCTCCATGGTGCAGAGTCCTTCTTGAGAAGCTAACTGGTTTGCAGCTAGTCAAGAAATTCCCCGCATTTCATGGA
>Ga0123353_10006633_pt1 | contig 15462 bp, 14 predicted proteins | sample TergutLab28metaG_3_FD_92763 | JGI IMG/M metagenome (GOLD analysis project Ga0123353, IMG submission 92763) | Labiotermes labralis P3 segment gut microbial communities from Petit-Saut dam, French Guiana - Lab288 P3 | ecosystem: Host-associated > Arthropoda: Insects > Digestive system > Gut ... | reverse complement strand
CGAGGATTAACTTGTTTAGTTCCATTTGCTGCTGGTTTCAGTCAACGGAACTCACTCTAACTAAGTTCTCTAAATTTTTCCTATCCCCTTTTTTGTCCGAGCCTTGCCGCTAACTCTTAAATATCCGCAAAAAAACAACTTTTTTCTTTGGTACAACGCTTTGTTTGAAAATATTTAACCCCAAAGGATTATTTTTTAATAATAAATACGTATTTCTAATATCCTACGTTCTACATTTCGTAAAACTAAATATCCTAAATGCGTATGGCTTTCAACTACAAAAACTACCAATTCTCAACCGGAGAACATCACGATAATAACGTTATTTTTGTTCATTTCCATTTCACTCTGTTGCTGAAAAATGAACTGAAAGCAAAGTTCTCATCCGCAAAGTGGAGTGCCTCGAAAAATTGTTGGTACCTGCCCGATATGAATGCTATAAGAACCGAAATAGGCATGAACCCCAAACCAAAAGTGGGAAAAACTGTCATCAATCAAATTCATCCCACTAATCAAAACGCTCTCAAAAGACTGCACGAAACACTTTTGCTTAAAGCATATAGCCCAAATACCATTAAAACTTATTGCAACGAGTTCGCCCAACTGCTCTACCTGCTCAATGATACTCCCGTTAATTCGCTAACTCCTGAACGCCTGCGTTCTTATTTTCTGTTTTGTGTAAAAAAACTGAAACTCTCTGAAAATATTATCCATAGTAGAATCAATGCCGTAAAGTTTTACTTTGAACAAGTACTGCGCCGTGATAAACTTATTTTTAAGGAAATACCCCGACCTAAAAAGAAATCTATCCTGCCAAAAGTGATGAGCAAAAGCGATATTGCTAAAGTTTTTGCGCAAATTGATAATCTTAAACATTTGGTTATGCTCAAGCTATGCTACGGAATGGGACTCCGCGTAAGCGAAATCGTAAATCTGAAAATAACAAATATCGACAGTAAACGAATGCTCGTTCTTATTGAAGCCGCAAAAGGGAAAAGAGACCGGTATGTAACTCTGCCAACCTCTATCCTCAACGATTTGCGAAACTATTTTCGCGCCTATCGCCCTAAAATCTATCTGTTTGAAGGTCACTACGGCGGGCAATATTCAATCCGCAGCGTTCAGGCAGTGTTCAAAAATGCCATGCGAAAAGCAAAAATTAATAAGTCGGTAGGAATACACGGTTTGCGCCATAGCTACGCCACACATCTACTTGAATGTGGAACCGATATGGTTTTCATCCAAAAACTGTTAGGACATAAAGATGTTAAGACTACCGAAATATATGCCAAAGTGAGTAACCGTCAAATAGGTAGGATTAAAAGTCCGTTAGACGATATGTAAATATAATTATAAAGAAAATAGATTGAATTATTTATGATACAACACCCATTACTCCTCATTGACCCTTGGTTGAAACCGTTTGGCTTCATCCTAAAACGCCGAGCCGAAAAAGCTAAACTCCGAGAGCTGGATTTTACAGATAGAAAAAAAGCTCTAAAAGATTTGACAAACAATCATTTATATTATGGATTGTTTAGAATGGAAACCCACTGGGTTTTCCGGGAAAAAGCTCCAAATGCCACACAAATTTTTCTAATGGGCGATTTCTCCTATTGGAAACCAATGGAACAATATGAGCTGCACCCAATCGGAAATGGCGATTGGGAGATTCAATTGCCAATTTCCTTCCTCAAACATGGCTCATTGTATAAGTTGTGGATGGTGTGGGAACAGGGTGCCGATGAACGTCTGCCTTCTCACGTGCGCCGCGTAGTGCAAGATGAGAAAAGTAAAGTGTTCTCAGCGCAAGTTTGGGAACCCGAAACTGGGTACGTATGGAAAAATAGACAACCCGAAAAACCAAAACACCCTGTTATTTATGAAGCACATATCGGCATGTCTTCTCAATATGAAGAGATTAATACCTACTGGCGCTTTAAAGAATATGTGTTGCCACGTATTAAAAAGTTAGGATACAATACTATACAACTAATGGCAATTCTAGAACATCCCTATTACGGTTCCTTTGGCTATCAGGTGGCAAACTACTACGCCCCCTCAGCTCGCTTCGGAACTCCCGAAGAGTTAATGGAACTGATTGACTCCGCTCACGGAATGGATATATCCGTAATATTAGATGTTGTTCACTCTCATGCTGTTTCCAATGTAAAAGAGGGACTTAGTCTCTTCGATGGTTCCGAAAATCTCTATTTTCATTCCGGAAGTAAAGGATACCACCCCGTGTGGGATTCCCGATGCTTTAATTATGGAAAAAATGAAACGGTTCTCTTCCTCCTTTCTAATTTGAAATATTGGTTGGAACTATTTAAATTTGATGGATTTCGCTTCGACGGCGTAACCAGTATGAGCTATTGGAATCACGGTATTGGCGTTGATTTTATGAACTACTCTCAATATTTCGACGACAATGTAGATGAAGATGCAATTGTGTATCTCACTTTGGCAAATAAATTAACGAAAGAAGTGAATGTGAATGCTTTTACTATTGCAGAGGACGTGAGCGGAATGCCAGGAATGGCTTTCCCTGTGGATGAAGGAGGTATTGGATTTGATTTTCGAATGTCTATGGGAATCTCAGATTACTGGGGGAAAATTATTAAAGAACGTACAGATGAACAATGGTCTCCCGGAGATATCTATTTTAGACTGACAAATAAACGTAGTGAAGAACAAACTATAAGCTACGCAGAAAGTCACGACCAAGCTATGGTGGGAGATAAAACTATTATCTTTCGATTGATAGACAAAGAGATGTACTCAAATATGTTGGTACTCAGCCAAAACTTGATTGTTGATCGCGGCATGGCATTACACAAAATCATCCGACTGCTTACTTTGACTCTTTCGCAAGGAGGTTATCTTAATTTCATGGGCAACGAGTTCGGGCATCCCGAATGGATAGACTTTCCCCGTGAGGGCAATAACTGGTCGCTGAAATACGCCCGTCGGCAGTGGAATTTAGCGGATGACAATACTCTGAAATACAAATATCTGAACACATTCGATGCCGCCATGATCAGTTTTATCAATCAAAATAAGATCTTAGATGAACCTCCTCATCCTATTTTGCAAGATGACTCAACTCAAGTTCTTGCTTTTTTACGTAATAATGCAATCTTTGTTTTCAATTTAAGTCCAATAAATTCTTATACCGATTACGAAATTTACGCACCCGAAGGAGAATATAAAATGGCATTAAACAGTGATTATAAGCAGTTTGGAGGCTTTGGCAATATTGATGAAACCATGACATACAAAACTTTCTTAAAAAACCGCACCCCTTATTTGAGATTATATTTGCCCGCACGAACAGGATTCGCATTAACAATTAACAATTAACAATTATTCATTATTCCAGTCCTTTTACAGAAGTTTTTTTTGCAATATAATCTTTCAAATAGAAAGGTTCAAAATATGCCACATCTTCAAATTGGTTGTTTTCATATTTTAATAAGGCAGGAAGCAACATGTTTTGCGCAAGTAAAGGCGCATCAGAAAAACAAGCGTTACGATGCTGAAGGAAGGGTTTGCATTTTATCATTCCGTTTCCACAAAAACAAATATTATTGTTTTCCAGTTCGTTACATAAAAAAGGTTCGTCAATAATTTTGCTTTCAATTTTAGTAATCATTTCACCATGTTCATTGAATAACGCGGTAAACACTTCCATACGTCTTGCGTCAATCATAGGGCAGAATAAAATATTTTTATACTCTTTTTGTGGATCTAAAACTCCAAAAACTATGCTTTGCAAGGTAGAGATTCCAATGAGAGGGATATTTAAAGCATAACATATCCCCTTTGCCGCCGACGCGCCGATACGCAAACCTGTATAAGAGCCGGGTCCAATACTCAATACTACGCCATTAAGTTCGGAAATATGGGTGCTTCCTTTATCCAACACCTGCTCTATAAAAGGAAACAGATGCTCAGTGTGAGAATTGCCTTTATCTAAACACGCAGAAGCCACAATTTCAGTTCCTTGCGATAGAGCAACAGAACAAACCTCAGTAGCTGATTCAAGAAGAAGTAATGTTGGAAATACCATATTGAGGAGTTAAATAATTATTTCAGCATTGTTCAATAAACTTTTGCGATTGGTGCATCAGTTCATACATAAGGGTATCATTTTCAACAAAAGCGACCTGTTTTCTGTAGTTGGCAATCACATCTTCCAACATGGGCGATGTGTTGAGCGGACGGCGGAACTCTAACGCCTGAGCCGCATTTAAAAGTTCAATAGAGAGCACTTTTTCTACATTATTAATCACTATATAGGCTTTGGTAGCTGCATTCGCCCCCATACTTACATGATCTTCCTGCCCTTGCGACGACTCTATAGAATCGGCTGAAGCAGGCATACAGAAGGTTTTGTTTTGACTTACAATTGATGCCGCTGTGTACTGCGGAATCATAAAACCGGAGTTGAGCCCCGGATTTTTTACTAAGAATGAAGGCAATCCTCTTTTTCCGGAGATGAGCTGGTAAATACGTCTTTCCGAAATGTTTGCAAGCTCCGACATGGCTAAGGTTAAGAAATCAATAGCCAAAGCTAAGGGTTGTCCGTGAAAATTTCCAGCCGAAACAATCAAATCCTCATCGGGAAAGATAGTGGGGTTGTCGGTAACGGAATTGATCTCCGTTTCAACCACAGTTTTCACGTAGTGAATGGTATCTTTTGTGGCTCCGTGCACTTGTGGAATACAGCGGAAAGAGTAAGGGTCTTGCACATGTTCTTTTTTAAGCGCCAATATTTCAGAGCCTTCCAACATATCGGTAATGTTAGCGGCAGTGGCAAGTTGCCCAATATGGGGTCTCGCTAAATGCACCGCCAGATGGAAAGGCTCAATATGCCCGTGGAAAGCATCTAACGAGAGGGCGGCAATTAGATCTGCCCAGTAGGATAGCTTTTCCGATTTCAACAGCAACCACGTGGCATAAGCGCTCATAAACTGCGTGCCATTTAATAGCGCCAACCCTTCCTTCGACTGCAACGAAATAGGTGTCCATCCGAATTTATCATTCACATCTGCCGCTTTCTGCTTCTTCCCTTTGAAATATACCTCTCCCAAATTGAGCAAGGGTAAGGAGAGATGCGCCAATGGAGCCAGATCGCCCGATGCGCCTAATGAACCCTGTTGATATACTACCGGAAGAACATCGTGGTTGAAAAAGTCTATCAATCGCTCAATGGTAGCTAATTGCACGCCGGAATGTCCATACGACAACGATTGAATTTTTAAGAGCAACATCAATTTTACTATCTGTTGTGGAACCTCCTCTCCCATTCCACATGCGTGCGAAACAACCAAATTGCGCTGCAGTTGCGAAAGATCAGCTTTCGAAATAGTTGTATTGCAAAGAGAGCCAAATCCCGTAGTGATGCCATACACCGGCTTCGTTTGCTTCGCCATCTTGTTGTCTAAATACGCACGACACTTCTCTACCGCAGTTCTTAATTCATCAGAAAGCTTAATTTTAACGCCTTTCTGAAGGATGTTTCGGATAACTTCAAGGCTTAATAATTCATTTGAGATGAGATGTATTTTCATAACTATTTATTTTCTTGATACATATAAAACTCTTATTAACGGAGGCAAAAATAGAATAAAAAAATGTTTATTTGCTTTTGTTTTTTTAAATATGAAAAAAGTTGCTATTCTGATTGTTACATTTTTGTTTTTATTTGTTTCATGTAATGATTCAAACACAAATAAAAATAAAACTATTATTAAGGAGGAGGCTGTTGCTATTGTTGTTCCCCATTTTGACAGCGATTCGGCGTTCTATTTTGTGAAAGCTCAAACCGATTTCGGACCTCGCGTACCTAATTCGGAAGCCCACAGAAAGTGCGCGCTGTTTTTACAAGCACAGTTAGAGAAATATTGCGACAAAGTAATTGTTCAGCCGTTTGTTGCCCGCACTTACGACGGCACAAAAATAGATGGCAAAAATATCATTGGGTCGTTTTTTCCTGAAAAAGAAAGACGTATTTTGTTAGCTGCACATTGGGATTCAAGGCCTTTTGCCGACAACGATCCTGATCCTGCCCACCGAGATATGCCTATTGACGGGGCAAACGACGGGGCAAGCGGCGTAGGGGTTCTGTTAGAAATTGCCCGCCAATTGAAAGAGAAAAATCCCACAGTGGGTGTGGATATTATATTCTTTGATGCAGAAGATTGGGGAACACCGAGTGGGCAAAATATTGAGGGAGACTGGTGGTGCCTCGGATCGCAATACTGGGCAAAAAATCAGCATGTTGCAAATTATAAAGCAGCGTTCGGCATTTTGTTGGATATGGTTGGCGCACCCAACGCCCAATTTATGCAAGAAGGGTTTTCTATGCAGTTTGCCGCCCGAATTGTAGCCAAAGTATGGGCAAAAGCATATCAATTAGGCTATAAAAACTATTTTCTGAATATCGCAAGCAATCAAATTACAGATGATCATTTATATATTAATAAACTTGCCAAAATACCAATGATCAACATTATTCATCAAGATAACACCACCCGAACAGGGTTTAATCCTACCTGGCATACACTGCAAGACAATATTTCAAATATTGATAAACATACCCTTTATGTTGTGGGAACAACTGTGTTGGGAGTGGTTTATGATGAAGAATAATGCGGGGTTTCGAGTTGTCATTAAAATTACTATATTTGCCACCGTTTTTTAGCCATATTAAATACCCATTATAATAACCTAATTTAATCAATCTTATTATGAAAAAAGTACACAACTTTAACGCAGGTCCCTGCGTATTACCCAGAGAGGCTGTAAATGCAGCCATTGAAGCTCTCACCGATTTCGTTGGAACCGGAATGTCGGTTATCGAAGTATCCCACCGTTCAAAAGAATGGGAAGCAGTTATGAATGAGTGTGAAGCGCTCTGGAGAGAGCTGCTGGAGATTCCCGAAAACTACAAAGTATTATTCTTAGGCGGAGGCGCAAGTATGCAGTTCTGCATGGTGCCCTTCAACCTGATGGAAAAGAAAGCTGCCTATTTGGAAACCGGTGTTTGGGCTAAAAAAGCATTCAAAGAAGCCAAAGGATTTGGCGAAGCAGTGAAAGTAGCTTCCTCCGAAGATAAAATCTATTCTTATATTCCTAAAGGATACGAAATTCCAAAAGATGCCGATTATTTCCACATTACTACCAATAACACAATTTATGGTACTGAAATTAAGTATGATATGGATTCTCCCGTAACCTTGGTTGCCGATATGTCTTCCGATATTATGAGCCGTCCGGTGGACGTGAGCAAATATGGAATTATTTACGGTGGCGCACAGAAAAACGTAGGTCCGGCAGGAGTAACTTTCGTTATTGTTAAAGAAGAGATTCTTGGAAAAGTGAGCCGCCATATCCCTTCAATGTTGGATTATAGAACCCATATTCCCGAAGGCTCTATGTTTAATACCCCCCCCGTGTTCTCCATTTTTGTAATGACAGAAACTTTGAAATGGGTGAAAAGAATGGGTGGTTTAAAAGCTATGCAAGCTCATAATGAAAAAAAGGGTGCCATTCTTTACAATGAAATTGACAGAAACAGTATGTTTGTTGGAACCGCCGCCAAAGAAGACCGTTCGCTTATGAATATCTGCTTCGTGATGGCTGAAGAACACAAAGATAAAGAAGATGCATTTATGGCATTTGCTAAGCAAAAAGGGATGGTGGGCATTAAAGGACACCGCTCCGTAGGCGGATTCAGAGCCTCAACCTACAATTCATGCCCCATTGAAAGTGTTGAAGCACTGGTGGCTTGTATGCAAGAATTTGAAACAATGCACAAATAAATATTATGTAGGGACGTTGCACAAAACGTCCCTTTTTTTTATAATCACATTATGACTCTTATTGACGGAAAATTATTGGCACAAGAGATAAAACATGAGATCGCATCCGCTGTGGCAAATCTCATTGATAACGATCATAACGCCCCGCATTTGGCAGTAGTAATTGTAGGAAATGACGGAGCATCATTAACTTACGTGGAAAGTATTAAGAAAAATACTAAAGAAACAGGAATCCTCTGTTCTGTGTATCAATTCCCCGATTCAATCAGCGAAAAAGAGCTTCTTGAAGCCATTGATTTTATAAATCAAGATGATGAAATTAACGGATGTATTGTGCAACTCCCGCTTCCGAAACATATTGATAAACAGAAAGTAGTTCGGAAAATGAACCCTAAAAAAGATGTGGACTGTTTTCATCCGGAAAATATGGGAAGGTTGGTGCTGGGAGAGGATTGCTTTCTGCCCGCCACCCCTCATGCAGTGATGGAACTGCTGAAACGCTACGATATTGAAACAGCCGGAAAAAATTGTGTAGTAGTTGGAAGAAGCAATATCGTGGGAAAACCGTTAGCATTGCTTTTAGTGCAAAACTCTCCTTATGCAGATGCTACCGTTACGATATGCCACAGCAAAACCCAAAACCTGAAAGAGGTGTGCGCAAAAGCCGATATATTATTGGTAGCTATAGGAAAACCGGAATTTATTACCGCAGAATATGTTAAAAATGATGCTATCGTAATTGATGTGGGAATACATCGCATAGAAGATAAATCTTCCGAAAAAGGATATAGAATTTGCGGAGATGTGAAGTTTAGTGAAGTTTCAAAAAAATGCAAAGCGATTACCCCGGTGCCGGGTGGCGTAGGATCTGTTACGATGGCTTGTCTGCTGAAAAATACGCTGAAAGCTCATGGATAGTATTTTACGAAAAAAATTAACCGAGTATTTAGAAGGATTCTTAACAGACGAAAGAAAACTACTGTTACATAAAGTTTTAGAAAACAGAACCCGATATATTACTATTGTGGTTGAAGATCTGTACCAAACCCAAAATATCAGTGCAGTGTTGCGCTCTTGCGAGTGTGTAGGAATTCAAGATGTGCATATTGTGGAAGGAGAAAATGATTTTCAAATCCATAAAGCCATTGCGATGGGTGCCGATAAATGGCTTACAATCAAACATTATCAACAAGAAAACAACCCCATGCCTACTTGTATTAATGCGCTGAAATTAAAAGGATACGAAATAGTAGCCACTCTACCCGACAACAATAGCTGTTTTTTAACTGAACTGCCGTTAGATAAACCGGTGGCTTTTCTTTTTGGAACCGAATTAACCGGCTTGTCACAAGAAGCGATTGCCGCTGCCGACAAAACTGTGAAGATTCCCATGCACGGCTTTACAAACAGCTTCAATATCTCAAATTCTGTTGCTATTATTGTGCAACATTGTATCGAAAAAATAAGAAACTCTTCTATCTATTGGCAACTCACTGAAAACGAAAAAGATGAACTTCTATTTGAGTGGGTGAAAAAATCTATCAATAAACCGGAGCTATTGATTGAAAGGTATTTGAAGGGGGTATCTTTTAAAAAACACTAATTTTGAAGCATAACTTACTGAATCACAATTGTGAAAAAATAAAATCAGATTTTAATCGGACAATATTGAAAAAAAAAAAACAAAAAACAATAAACATGTGATTATATATGAAAAAAGAATACTTTTGCGCGTTAAAAAAATTTACTCTAATTAATTAAAAACCTCGCGATAGTATTAAGGCAATCGCATTATGTTTATGTTAAAAAGAAACTTTAGTTTTAGAAATGTGGCAGTGTTAATTATCTGCCTCGCAGTAAGTATGATGTTTGCATCTTGCAACGACGACGACAATGGCAATGGCAATGGCAATGGCAATGGCGGCAGCAAGACGAAACTTTCTCCCCCTGCTTGGATACAAGGAAGTTGGGGTATAGAAGGGTATGTAATATTCAAATTCACAACGAATGACGTGGTGGTTGGAGGTGTAAGTCTTAAGACGACCTATGTTGATTATGCTGGTCTAACTTATTCATTTAAAGAGACCAAGACCAATGATCTTTACGAAATTAAAGTGACGGCAAAAGCAGCAGGAGAAACCGCAGCAGGAACATTGTCGTTCAAAAAAGGCGACGGAACCTATATTAAAGCAGCTACAGCCGATGATAATAATAGCATTAATCCGGAGGATTACGAAAGATTTGATAAAATAAATTAGAAGACAAGGTCTAAACAGAGAAGATCCGAATCAAATAATGTAATATTCAAATCTCATTTATGTTAATCAGAATCCAAAACCTTAATAGATCAATCGAAGTAAAATATGGCACATCCCTTTCAGAGTTTGCTAAGAATGAAAATATCGTTCTCCCCTACCCTATCTTAGGTGCGCTGGTTAACAATCAAGTACGATCGTTAGATTATCAAATTCACAAACCTTGCTGTGTTGATTTTTTTGACATTACTTCATCTTATGGGAATGGTGTTTACACCCGTTCACTTTACTTTATTTTATTCAAATCGGTAAAAACACTATTCCCTGAAGCAAAACTCAACATATTACATTCTATTTCAGGAGGGAAATATTGTGAGATCGAAAATCTGAAACAACCTCTAAACGAATCGCTTCTAATCGCCATTAAAAATAAAATGGATGAAATTATTGCGGCCGATTCTCCTTTTATTCGGAAAGAGATTGCCTATTATGATGTGGAAAAATTGTTTGAAAATCAAGATATTGAAAAAGAAAAATCTATTTTTCTCGAAAACAACAGAATGTTTTTCAATATTCATCAATTAGATGATGTAATTAATTATTATTATGGCAGTTTACTTCCTTCAACGGGATATGTTAAACTTTACGGTTTAGAATTGTATGAACACGGATTATTATTAAAGATTCCAAACCGCAAGCGCCCTGAAGTAATTCCGCAAACACGAAAAATGCCCAAGTTGTTTCATGTGTATCAACAATTTAAAGAATGGGGAAATCAATTAGGCGTACCTTATATTTATCACTTGAACAAAAAAATTGAATCGGGTGAGGTAAGTGAAATCATTCTTACCTCCGAAGCGCTTCAAGAGAAAGTATGGGCAAATGTGGCAGATGAAATTCATAGAAAAGATTCTAAAATAGTCCTCATCAGCGGTCCATCAAGCTCCGGCAAAACCACCTCGTGCAAACGTCTTTCTGTTCAATTGGGCGTTATTGGTTATCATCCTGTGCAGATCTCTGTAGATGATTTTTTCTTGGAGCGCGAAGAAACTCCGCGAGACAAAAATGGAGAATACGATTTTGAAGCATTGGAGGCAATTGATTTAAAGCTATTTAACAGTATATTAGAGCAACTTCTTGCCGGAAATGAAGTGGAACTCCCTATTTTTAATTTTCAAACAGGAAAAAAAGAATGGAAAGGAAAGAAGATTGCGATGCGTGAAAACTCTGTCTTAGTGATTGAAGGGATTCACTGTTTAAATCCAAAACTCACAGACTCAATTCCGGATGAAACTAAGTACAAGATATTTGTTTCTGCACTTACCTCTCTTTCTGTGGACAGGCAGAATCCTATTCCCACTACCGATACCCGTTTGATAAGAAGGATGATTCGTGATTACAATTATCGTGGCTATTCGGCATTAGACACCTTGAGGCGATGGCAAAGTGTTCGCGACGGCGAAGAAAAAAACATCTTTCCTTATCAAGAGAATGCAGATGTAATGTTTAATACTTCTTTAATCTACGAGTTGTCGGTATTGCGACCTTATGCCATGCCTATTTTGATGGAAGTTCCGGAGTATGAACCGGAGTTTGCAGAAGCCATCCGACTTATAAAATTTTTACGATTTTTTAAACCTATAAACGACGACATGATTCCCGGCACATCTATTTTAAGAGAGTTTGTCGGCGGGAGTAAGTTTAGTTATTAAGGTGTTATTCTTACATTAAATTTCCTCTGTAGATTTTTTAAAAATTATTGTACATCTATTTTCTCAGTTAAGTCATTATACTCTAACACCACTTTCCGTTTGTCGTCAATGCGGTTGAGGAGAATCTCTTCTGCAAGCACATCTTCCACGTGTTTTTGGATAGCGCGTTTTAAAGGGCGAGCGCCATAATTGCTGTCCCAACCGGCTTCGGATAGAAAGTTTTTTGCTTTTTCTGTAACAGATACATCCAAGCCCAAACTTGCTACACGTTTTAAAACTTTATTCAACTCAATTTCAATAATTTTTACAATTTCTTCTTTATTTAGGCTATTGAAATAGACCACATCATCAATACGGTTTAGGAACTCTGGGGCAAAGTTCTTTTTGAGAGCATTTTCCAATACGCCTTGTTCTATCTTACCTTTGTTTGCTTGTATTGCAGAGGTACTGAACCCCACACCGGTACCAAAATCCTTCAATTCACGTGATCCAATATTAGAAGTCATGATGATAATTGTATTTTTAAAATCCACTTTTCTACCGATACCATCTGTAAGTTGCCCATCATCAAATACTTGCAACAGTACATTATACACATCATGGTGTGCTTTTTCAATTTCGTCGAGCAGCACTATAGAGTAAGGTTTCCGGCGTACTTTTTCGGTAAGTTGCCCACCCTCTTCATATCCAACATATCCCGGGGGCGCTCCAATTAATCGTGAAACGGTATGTTTTTCCATATATTCGCTCATATCAAGGCGAATCATTGCTTCTTGCGAATCGAACAGATAATCGGCTAATACTTTTGCGAGGTATGTTTTTCCAACGCCGGTGGGTCCTAGAAAAATAAAAGTGCCAATAGGCTTATTTGGGTCTTTTAATCCTACTCTGTTTCTGCGGATTGCTTTGGAAATTTTCAAAATTGCTTCATCTTGACCAATCACTTTTCCTTCCAACTCTTGCGCCATGAGCATCAACTTTTCCCCTTCATTTTTGGCGATCCGTTTCACAGGTACGCCTGTCATCATGGCAATCACCTCTGCCACATCTTCATCGGTAACTTGGGGGCGTTGCGTATTAGATTGGGTTTCCCACTCTTTTTTACTTCGCGCCAGCTCTTCTTCCTTATTTTTAGCAGTATCCCTATAGTCGGCGGCTAACTGAAACTGCTGATTGGCGACTGCTTCATTTTTGAGTTTCTGCAAGTCTTCAATCTTTTTTTCAAGTTCTAACACCTCTTTTGGAACATGTATATTGGTAATATGGACTCGTGACCCTGCTTCGTCTAAGGCATCAATCGCTTTATCTGGCAAGCATCTATCTGTAATATAGCGCGATGACAGCGCCACACAGGCTTGTAAAGCATCGTGTGTATAACGCACTAAATGATGGTCTTCGTAGCGGTCTTTAATATTATTCAATATTTCCAATGTCTCTTCCATGTTAGTAGGTTCCATCATAATTTTCTGAAAACGACGCTCTAATGCACCGTCTTTCTCAATATATTGCCGGTATTCGTCTAAGGTAGTAGCGCCAATACATTGAATATCGCCGTTAGCAAGGGCAGGTTTAAACATATTTGAGGCATCGAGGCTACCCGGCGGACTTCCCGCTCCAACCATCGTGTGAAGCTCGTCAATAAAGAGGATCACATCGCGGTTTTTTTCCAACTCTGCTACAATCCCTTTCATGCGCTCCTCAAATTGTCCTCGATACTTAGTGCCTGCAACTAACGATGCCATATCTAAGCTAACCACACGTTTATTGAGCAGAGTTCTGGATACCTTTCCCTGCGAGATACGCATGGCAAGTCCTTCGGCGATGGCAGATTTTCCTACGCCCGGCTCGCCGATAAGTACAGGGTTGTTTTTCTTTCTTCTACTTAAAATCTGTGCAATCCGTTCTAACTCTTTCTCACGACCCACGATTGGGTCTAACTTTCCGTCGGCAGCATATTTAGTTAGGTCTTTCCCAAAACTGTCTAACATAGGAGTTGCCGAACGTGGCTGCCCTTTTTGCTGCTTCTTACCACGGCGACGGTCATCATCCTCATCTTCATCCTCCTCATCATCAGCACCTGCCATCGCTGTGCCGAAACCAATAGGCGCTTCCTCAGCCTTTACGTCTGCTAACAGATTATCATAAGTCATACCGGCTTTACGCAACAAAGATTTGATTGCATTACTTGAATCTGTTCTTGCATCTTTCAAAATTGCTAACACAAAGTGTATCATCTCAATGTATTCACTCCTGCACTCCTTGGAAATCAAATAGGCTAAACGAAACAGATTTTCTGTAAGGACATTAAATTTTATTGATTCAATATCAGTATTAGTTTTATGTTCATTATTTTGCAACATCTCTTGAATTTGTGAACACAATTGAGTTGTGTCAACTTTATACAAATCGCAAACTTGTTGAACAGTATTAAATGTAGTAGTTTTGAAAATAGCGAGCGCCATTTGTTCCACTCCAACAGATTTATAGCCGTATTTTACCGCTATTTTCTTTGCCTCTTCCAAGGCATTTTTCATTTCTTCGGAAAATTTAAAATTCATCGTAATACGTCAAAATATAAAAAGAACTTTGTTATTAACAATAATAGTGCCAAAATATTGTATTTACAGAAAGCAGAAAATGCAGAAGAGCTGAGCCTATTTCTCTATGTGTTGCAAAAAAAAACTTGCCTTCATTTTTTTATAATAAAAAAAATATATTTTTGCCGCCTCATTCAGCAGAACGCCGCGTTCGTCTAGCTGGCCCAGGACATCAGGTTTTCATCCTGAAGATCAGGGGTTCGAATCCCCTACGCGGTACAACACTTTAAATGAGCGCTTTACATCAAAAGCGCTCAAAAAGTGTGTCAAAATCATGCCAAATTTAACTCCTTTGAAAAAAAATTAAAGGAGAAAAAAAATGCGATTAATCCAAACTTCCTTGCTCAACCAAAAGGCTTTAGTTTTTAATTACATACCGGCCAAACTCTGTAAAAATAAATCAGGATGGTTGATTGAATATTATGTCGAGAATCCAATTACATATGAAATGTGCCGCGTGAGACGTCGCGTTCATTTCATTAAAAGAAGGTATAAGAATGCCAAAGATGCGGAAAGCCATTGCCAAAAAATTATTTTTGATATTAATTCAAAATTGGCAAATGGTATTAGTTTGTTGGTTTTGTTTGGGTTGTGTGGCTTTCTTCTCAATGGATATTAACAGTTCCTTGTTGCTGCATTTTTGAGTAAAGATTAATGAAAGTGGTATTCCTGCAATTATTTTGAGTTCATATTCCAACTTAGGTAAGTTATTCGCGCTTACTGACAGTGAGCGCACTAAGAATTTATTTTTGCAGTATTTAGCCAACAGTTCCATGCCGGCGGCGTAATCCTTTTTGCCGGTAAGCCAGTTTTTAATGTCTTGCATTTCCATTTTTTACGCAAAGGTAAACAATGGAAATTTCCAAAACGGGACAAAATCAAATAGAAATTTTTATAATAATTCACTTTTTTGTGAATAATAAAGAAAAAACAATATCTTTGCAGTCTCAAACAAAAGGATATGGTTGTTTATTTTAAACAGGATTATTTACAGAAAATGTATCAAACAGGGAAGTCAGCCGACAAAAAACATAGGTTTCAGCCTGAAATTATCCGTAAATATATTCGT
>Ga0123353_10006632_pt1 | contig 15463 bp, 11 predicted proteins | sample TergutLab28metaG_3_FD_92763 | JGI IMG/M metagenome (GOLD analysis project Ga0123353, IMG submission 92763) | Labiotermes labralis P3 segment gut microbial communities from Petit-Saut dam, French Guiana - Lab288 P3 | ecosystem: Host-associated > Arthropoda: Insects > Digestive system > Gut ... | reverse complement strand
TGAAAAATAGCAACCGAAACATGTTGGAGACTAATGAATGTTTTTAAAGTGTTTTAACCAAATAAGGTTTTACAATATTTTAAAGACAAGGTGCATGCGTTGGTATTTTAAATGAATGTATAACAACACTGAACTTAGTCTGTAAATCCCTGTAAACATGACCGATGATCTGCTGCTTCAGCAGTGATCGCAAAACACCATCCAACAGCGCGGGACAACAGATCAGGTGCAGGAAGCGCGTTTACACGACAAGCATCTCGCCCCAACATTCTCTGATTAGCAAAATATATTCTTAGTGGATGGGTGGGCGGGGGTGAGGAAAGGACAGATTGCGCTCATTTTTTACGCACTTCTGGCACGTCTGGGCCGTTACGTTTCCTCCACATCCCAATAACAACCAAGTCTCCTGAACAGATGTAGACAGTAATGCCCGATTCTTACGTTTAGATCGTCAAACGTATCCCTGACTTCAGCTCGTATCTCACAGACGGCAAGCTGAGTTCTTATCTCAAATCAACTGTTTCTTCGGCGGCAGCTCGTACCGCCCGAAGAAAAATGTCTCCTTAATAAAGACTTAGGACATTGACTACATAAGTCTTCGTAAAAAGTGTAACTGACGTCCGACTTTAACCAAGCCTGAATGTGGCTGACAGAAATTACCAAAAATCCCCCATACAAATTTTCACGAAAGGCTATCCGATGAGTACAGAATCACTCCATGGGGACGTACGGACAGACAGACATGACACAATAGTGCGAACGTACCTAACACGCAGTACTTAACGCCACGCACATTGTTCACTGTTCCACACAAAGGCATATTTTGAGAGACGTTTGCCTGAACTACCTTAACGTCAAAAAAAGAAAAGAATACGGAGCTGAATGACGTTCGGGTAGACAAATAACAGCGTTTGAAGAGCAGTACGGCAGGAATAAGTGATGAGTATAATGGTACAAGAAAGGAGTAACATATTGAAACTCTACATTAATTATATAACCCGGGACACTGTACCCACACATGTAAAAAAGTCACAGCCTGATAATGGGAATTCCTGGGCATTTGCGCGCGGTCTATGCCCGGGGTTTACAAATCGAAAGCGTCTGGTCGCCCAGGCGAGTATATTTTATATGGCACTGCGTAATATTTTCAACGTAATCACTGCAGCTCTTTCCTCACATACACCGTGCGTATCAATTCGCATGCACCGAGCAGAAAGCGCCGAATAAGTCAGGTTCACGAGCCACTCCTGAAATGTGGGTCCTTAGCATGGGACTTGCTTCATGTCCACCCTCCTGGCGTCTAGAATCTGGAGGTGGCTGCTAAACGTTTTCTGAAGACCTGTGGAAACCTGGTTCACGCTGGTCTATTCAAAATTCTGCGACAGTATCATGAATGTCATCACTGCCGCTTTGTACCATGTCCTTTCATAATCACTACAATGACATTACAGCATATCATTCCATGCTAAATTGCATCTGTATTTGATACAGCGCAACTAATAATTACATATTCATACCAGCTAGTTTATGTATGTTTGCCCGGATGGTTCACCAGTGCAAACACAGGAGCTCGCCACCACCCTAAGTAAATATGCATGGTTACGGGTCACAGCTCTGGGTTTAAGCTGTGAATATCTATATCCGTAAAAATAATATATAATAAATAAAAAACTTTGTTCAATTAAAAGCAGACACTACGCAAATATTTTGCATAATTTTGAAAATATTCATTTAGTGCACTGGCCTTATTAATGAACATTTTGCATACGTACATGCGTATATTTTACCTAGATATTTCTCTAATACTGAACTTACATTTATTCACTCTTTCTTTCTATTACACGGCTCCTCCCCATTAGGGTTCCTCCACATCTCAATTAATGTATTATACTAGGCACACAAGGCGGATAGTATCTGCCGTCAATAACCACGAGAGGAGCAGGCTGCCTCCCACACTGTCCCCCACCATCCGCCTTCAGGACTAAGTAGACCTGAACTTGCTCTATTTAATTAAAGGTGTAACCTTTATCAGCACCAACAAATGCACTATACTAATAATGTGTATGGAATACTAATTTGCCCCGGTATGCTTCTGCGTGGTCTCCACCTGCAGGAAGCTCATACCAATGTAGATAAAACATACAGCAATAAACAGTTCACTGCTGTATGTTTTAACTACACTCCCTGAGGATGGCGATCACGCCGAAACATGTAGGAGCAAATTAATATTAAATACACAATATTAGAATAGGGCATTTGTTGGTGCTAATAAAGTTCACAACACAATTCGCAATGCACAGAATGAATGATATGACAGTTACTCTATTAGTTTCACCTATGCCAGTCTAGCATATCATTGACATTGTGCTGCTGATAGCAGCGATGGACGCGTCGGAGTTGAGTCGTCCTGCGAAGTGAGTAACGGACAGGTTCACAGGCTCTGAAATGGCAGCCCAGACAAGTATTGTGAGTTGAACGCCCGTTTACAGACAAGCCTCAAACAGCAAACAGCAATCCGACGTCATCCCCTTCTGTTCCCTGCGCTACACAGCAAAGAACGTAATGAACTCAACTCAAAAGGCAAAAACAAGAACGGCAGCCACAAAAATAAAAAAAGGGAACTTATTACCTCTACAGTGCCCGAGCCACCGGATTCTGTAGGCTACGGGTGTCCAACCTGCAGTCCACCAGGTTGTACTGTCTGGTCGACGGACACATTTGTAAATTCTGTACAAGCTACAAAATCACACACTAATTTAGGCGGTCAAGTACACTGCTTATCTTGATTTTTACATGTACGGCTTGTGAACCAGCCCGCAGTAACAGTTGTGGCCCTTTGCCCCCCCCCCCAAAAATGGTTGGATGCACATGCTGTAGGCTATCCTATACCGGCACAGACCCTCCTCGACGAACGCAGAAGTTACGTTTCGGAAGGTCGGGCGTTAGTCGAATTTTGGGCAAGTCAGAATTCCATATACATATGGTCAACTACACACGTTTACATGAGGCACTTCAGCTGAAGTCCCAACCCACTCACATTACAACCTTATCGGCCGCAGAATGACTGCCCTGCCGCCTGCGTTATCGCCCAGCAGTACTTCTCCGCCACCTTCGTCTCACTGCTCTTTCAATCTCGAAAGGAAAAATTCAACGCGCGTTTAAAAAAACTTATTAATTCCTTACTCACTCCATGGTGCAGAGTCCTTCTTGAGAAGCTAACTGGTTTGCAGCTAGTCAAGAAATTCCCCGAATTTCACGGAACCTGAAAGTTCATTACCGCACTCACAAGCGTCCACCACCTGTCTCTATCCTGAGCCCGCCCAATCCAAGCCATATACCCACATCCCACCTCCTGGAAATCCATCCTAATATTATCCACCCATCTACGCTTATGCCTCCCCAGTGGTCTCTTTCCCTCCGGCTTCCCCACCAAGACCCTATACACCCCCCTCTCGTCACCCATACGCGCCACATGCCCAGCCCATTCCTTACCTTTTTAAAATTGCGTAAGAACGACACTGCGTGACTTGAAATAGCGTTAAGTCGGGGGGAGAGTCCGTATACAAATTTCATATGTCACACACATTACGTGTGCTCTGTTGCCTGGAATTAGGCGACGTAAGAGAGTTACGTGCAAGCAGTGACTACACAGACGCGTTACGTCAGCAGGCAACACGACAGCCAGCCATTGCATCGCTCCCACTTGAAACAAGCAACGTGTAGCCTCTGTACTACAGGCTAAACAATACAGACAGTACAATGAAGGGACCATCGCTCTTATTTCGACACAACTGTCACTGGCGAATGACAGTAATTTAAGCTCATTTACACGAGACGACTTCATATACACAGGAGAGAGTTTAAAGTTGCTTTGTAGCCAACATCAAGGTTAACTGTCGCAAAATTAAATGACAGCCGGACCTTTGTAGAATGGGGAGACGGAGTATTCGCTGTTTATTTAAAGGCATTTTCAATAATTCAGAGTGCACGGTGCCAAATGGCTGGAAGCACGTGCCCGCAGTGTCGTGACAGAATCATCTGAAGATGGAGGTTTGAAAGGTTGCTAGCAATGAAAATGGATAAAAGTGGCTGAGGTTCGTAAATCAAAAGCGGATTTTGGTATAGCAAGGTAGAACCTTCGGGTTCTGACACCACAGTGTCTGTTAATTAGCTGTTTAATAATTCGTTACTTAATTGGTTAGTAGGCCAGCCAGTCGGTGCGTTAGTAGTTTGGTCCGTTAGTTACTTGGTTGGTAAGTTATTTATTTAATTATTTGGTTGATCAGTCAGTCAGTCACTCGGTCAGTCAACTAAAGCACCAAGGAGTGACGTGGCCTCCAACAAATGTCTATACATGTACGTACCACCTGAAGTCCACATCAAGTGTAATGAAGACTAGTAAATGGGTTCACCCTTCAGCGGTAAACAAGCACACAGGCACATACCTGTACAATGATGACATGAATCCTCACTTTGCTCCTAAAGTAACCCTAAGTGAACGCATAATGACTTATCACGTACTGCATCCGCTCACGGAACACTCAACTTCTGAAGTATCCTCAGAAGACAAGAAATGACTAACAGTATCTTCAAACAGGCTCACCCACAACCTTGCCCTAAGTAATCACGTGACCACGTTCCCTATTTTCTACGAACATACAGAATCAAAACACGCCAAGTTGTCAGACTAAACACGGTAATTTATGCCTCCATTACCTCGATCCTGTGACGTCAATTCCGTGGCAATGCACGGACTAATACAGTGTTTCCCAAACTTTTTTTGCTCGTGGAACACTTTTAACTTCGAAAAATGGCCACGGAACCTCACATCCTTGCTGACGTAAACACACAGTGTCCGGATGATAGTATCCAAAATGAAAATTTATATCTCAAAACTGATTTTAGACAGCTAAGAATACACACCGGTAGTTTACGTAACAACGCACTGCATGATTTGACCGTAACCGAACTGATTCGTGGGTACAGTCGATTTCTTAATTAGATATTCTAACGGTTATATTAAATAAACACATCGCCAATTGAAAGATGATCGGCGATTGTTTTTAACAGAACGCCATTCTTCAAGACGTCATAATAGAAATGTATCCACGGATCCCCTGGGAACTGGTCCCTTAAGGGATCCGCGGAGCACACTTAGGGAACCATTGGACTCACATTAACATTTCCGAAAACCCACCCCCGTACCTGAACAAGATGCCGTAAGAACGATCAAGAGGAAAACGTGCACTTGTCACGAACCACGGCGTGCCTAATAAGTGTTCGGTGCAAAATACCGCTGCACAGATCAGAGATGTCTCGAAACGCTCTGCTGAAATCACGGATCATAAACCCGCTCTGGGGTTGGGGGGGGGGGAGGGGGAGTGCAATATTACCATAAGTAGAATCAGTTCGCTAAATGTGTGTAAGAGAAAAATCACTGTCCAAAATTCCACACCGAAACTCAGCAATACACTAGAACCTAAAAGCGGAAGCTCAACGTCTTACAAAACGTTCGGACAACACACTAATTACGGCTAGTTCTCTCTGCCACTGCATCCAGACTTCAGGTTGTAGCAGCCAGCTTTTGAAACTCTCTTACTAACAGCGAAAACAGGTAGACAGGACGAATGGTTGCCGCAACACGCCCAACGTTATGGGATGACCATGCATCAAAATCTCCTCTGTGGGTAAAATGCAGTTTTCTAGTACTACACCAGGTGGTACATTTCGTAACCACGGTGATTTAAATCGTTAATTCACAAATAGAGTCAACTTAATATTCAACTTCGTCACCGGCTCCAGGCACCCGCCAGAAATTTGCCCACGTCGCATTAGAGAACAATACATGCGATAGGGATGAATGCCAGTTCAGCCGACAGGTTGGCAGCACAGTTCCTTACTTCACACTTACCAGCGACCTCATAACTGTTACAAGAAATAACCCAGTCACATAACGAGATGACATGACATTCAGCACCACTCTACAGCGTCTTTCAACAGGTGTTCCTTGATGGGCGATAATAACTTATAAGCACAATAGTGTTTATAAGTTATTATTCTATTGTAAACATAGCTTAAATCCATCGTTCTTCATTATTAGCAACTGATTTAAAAGCCATCACCCTTTTTTGTTTTCCTAAATATAAGGTACGTATCTATCCAATGCCCCCCGATTTCTGAAAAAGCACTGTTGTTTTCTGGCAAATGCCCAGGCTCCGGCAGTTTGCCCTTTTGGTAAGAGCAACATGTAGATGAAGAGGAGTGTGGACCATAGATGGAATTACACTGAAAAGCGAAAGACTAATTACTCGGAGTACATCATGTCCCAGTACCACTTCGTCGACCATAAAACCCACGTGGGCTGACCTGCGATGGAAACAGGGACTCAGCGGTGAATGCCCGGCGTCTAATCGACTGAGGAACGTCATTATTTAAATAAAATTTAAAAATTAAATTCCTACTTCCCAAAAAATAATGCTCCATTACAACAATCAACTAGTTACTACTGTTTAGGACATTCCCAGAATCAGACAATAAATAAATAAGCCTACAGTCTTGGGGAAAACCGCAGCGTTCGTTTATACCAAAGCCAATAGGGTACAGTAACTGCTTTGATGTTTTAGAGGGAAATGTATAAGCAGATAAATGTCTCACTTAGTGGTCTACTGAGACATTGACTGATCAGCTGACATGTACAGGATTTGTGTGTGGACGCGGCTCGTTTTTTAACGGTTGTTTGTGAGGTTGGTGTAGGCTACACCGAATAGACAGCAACTACGAACTCGTATGATTACGAAGTTCGTAACCTCATGCAAAACGGGAGGACAAGAGACAGATAATAAAACATGTTTGTGACTTTACATGTCGATATATCAACCTTGTCTTAAACTGTGAGACAATGGGAAAATCTAACGCACGCAAAGTAACCACATGAAATGTAGTCCTCACAGCCAAGCCAGTTACTGTTAAAAACAGTAAGACTTGCCGTTTTTTAGTTGTTGTATTCTTTCTTTTGGGTGATTCCCCGGCGTCTGAATTTTCTGTACCGACGTTTCGGAACACTCTGTTCCATCTTCATAGGCCGTTTAAACGACCCACGAAGATGAGACAGGATGTTTCGAAACGTCGGCACAGTAAATTCAGACGCCGAGGGATCACCCAAAAGAAAGAATACGACATTCACAACACTGTTATTTAGTTGTCTGGAAGTGGGTTCCGTTATTCTCGTTAGAACTCCAACAGTACGTTTCTAGACTGTTACAGACAACTGATGAGCACTTCCTAAGGATAATATATAGAACCTTTCTTATATAAAACCACATACAAGTACATATGTACATATATAAATGCACGCGCAGTTTACATGTAGGAAGGTAATGCGGAACAACGATGCATATGGACACACTGTCATTCGGAAACGTAACTTGTATACACTCCGTGTCAGTTCTAAATGGTTCTGAAGCTGGTACGTTAAGATAAGTGACTGAACCTGTTTCTTTTTTCTGATTTTGCTCACATTCGTTTCACGGAGTTAATACAACAATGGAGGCTGCTGCAGTTAATAGTAGTTGAGGTATTATAGCTGTCCCATTACAGGCCTGGACAGGCCCTTCGAGCTCCAGGAGGCTTAGGCTTCCCGAATTTCTAGACATTTGGCACATGAAGGTGGTAAAGTTGTCAGCCCTACGGACCGCCCCCCCCCACCACCACCCCCCGACGAGATATCACTGGTACTCATATTTGTTAGAGGCTGAGTCGATCCCAGGGATTAAGTCGATGAAAAATCCCGATGACCCCATCGGGAAACGAACCCGCGACCTTGTGGCTAGTAGACCAGGGTCTCAACCAACTGCACCACCGCCTTAAATTGAAACACTACACTCCTCCTTAAAGTCAGACGGAGATATTTTGACAGCTGCTATATTACATACTTTAGATGCAGGTTAGCTGAGGTCTCCCATCATTTTGGAATGTTACACATTGTCAGCGGATAGTCTGCAACCGACGCTTCGGGACTGCGTGTTGGTCCGCTAACAAACTACTCACTGACGATGCGCAACAATCCTCGAAGACCCCAACGTTAAAGAAGTGTGCCATTCCCAAAATGTAATATGCCTAAATGTTTCGAAGTGCGGGCCGGCCTATTCAGAGCTGAAGTGTGATGCTGTGACGCACTTCTGCAAACAGCGAGTTCAACTCAGGCCACACCGTCCGGACACATGTGACTTGAAACGCTCGCCTGTAGCACGCCTCATCGATCGCCGAACTGCAACCCGCACGTGCTATATAAGGAGCTCCATCTTCCTAAACCGTTCCCGCTCCTTTATCAAGAGCAGTAGAATCTTTTAGCCGTCTCGCTTCCCCCAAGTGAAGGACACTTCAATCCCATCGAGGAGAACCACCCCTCCCCCCTTCGCTCCGCTATAACAACTTAAACCACGAGAAGTACATTACAACAGAACTCTACTGTAAACCGATGTAAGAATTATGGTATCGTTCTTAAGGATATGAAACTCTATTACCGTCCGTTTATCAACGGCAAAGAGAAAACAAAGGCAATGGAACTTTTCTGTTGGAAGCCCACATACGTAATTTTCAAATTATAACGTTGCGAACATTCTTGTAAAGATGGGCAGGCCTCAAGACGCGCAGCCTTTGCGCTTTGGCTTACGTAGCATCATAAACTGAAAACCATGTACATTCAAATTCCACTATGGAGACACGTGGGGAGAGTGGAAGTATAAAGCAAATCATTCTTTACCTTGGCACTACATAGGGCGAGTGGTCAGCTCCACACCGCGGTAAGATCTCTCAGTGCCCCTTGACTAGAAAGCTGGGTGTGCCCCCGAACAGTTGGAGAATCCGGAGGCAGGCAGGTTCACCGAAACGTCGGTATCTATGTTACCAGTCTACAAGGCGTCATGCCCTAGAAGGCTAGAACCTTCGATACAGTTACTCCATTCAACCAATAATAAACGTAACACATCGCATACATGTTCAGTGCATATGTGAGCTTGGTAAATTTTCGTTGCAAGGGTACTGATCCATCAGTCTAACCTGTTTCTATGTAGCAATTAATATTATTATGAATTGTGTTATAAGTGTTATATATTATGATATTATTTCATTACCAAAAGATTTCTCACTCTACTTTTAAACCATAATTTTACGTACGCGGACTCATGCGGAAGAATGAGCGCAGTTAGAAGCTGCGAAGTTTACAAAACTCACTGTCCGTCGTCTCCAGACTAAGTACAGCTTTTCTAAGGACAAAACTTACCAGCTCCAGGTACATCATAAGAACCAATAATGTAATCTAAAATGCCTGCAACATTCATGTTTGCTGTCCGTCACAACTGGGTTTGTCGGTGTTCGACACACATACCTGCTTACGTAAATTATGCCTTCAAAGCCTAGAGGTGATACGTGCCGCCAGATTTAACATTAAATCTTCTCGATTCTGCCAAGAAAGTTTCGTATGATTCTTGTACTGAACAGCGATTATTTCCCTATGCAACATACCGCGATCGGTCTTCATAATGGAAGCACGTTGTGTTCTGTGTGAGGTATCATCTTAAACTCGACAAATAATCTACATTATTTTTAGTTTTCAAAGGGTTACAATGCCCGGTTCTAATTAAGGGTACCAGTCCTTAAAGAGTATGTGCTGGAAACGCCTGGAAAATGGCTACTTGTTGATTCTACGGAAAGGAATGTTCAATGCACAGCCACGGAGGCAAAACTGGGTGTCCACAAAAATATCTGCGACAAAGGGAAGACATTACAAGTCAGCTTGCTGCAACATATAGAGTGAACGAAACGATACACAACAACGCCAGATTAATAGGCTCACATGTTCGTGTTGTGGAGACGAAATAATGCACTTCCCCAAATTAGGAAACCTCCCCATAATAGGCGTCTTTCCCCTAACAGGAAGGAATTTGGGATTATAAAACCAATTCCCCTTCACTTTGAGAATAAAACCAACAAGCGCATGTGAAGATAGTGAATTTATTACATTATAAATGTCGTAAACCTCCTACATGTTTCGTTCACCTTTTATGGCCATCTTCAGGGAGGTGTTTTACGAAGGACATACTACACAGACATAAAAAACAATACAAAAATATAAAATATTACGGTTTAAATATGTGATTCAAAAACATTTCAACACATATTTTAACATATATTTTCCATGGCATATTTAAAACTAAATATTTTATATCCGTACATTGGCTTTGATGTCTATGTAATATATCCTTGGTAAAGCACTTCCCTGAAGATGGTCACAAAATGTGGCCGAAATATGTAGGAGTTTTACAACGTTTATAATGTAATAAATTCACATACCTTCACATGCACTTATTGGTTTTATTGTCACAACAAAGCATCGGTTCATGGTCATGAAATATTTAAAATTAGATCCCATTCAGTCGTTAACGTTCCACAAACTCATTATTTCATTGAAATCATTCACTATAATGAACAGCCTAAGACAAATTCAGAGAAATTTTAAACTTCAAAATGCAATTACAATATAGTCCTACAACCATATAAGAAGTCACAAGACACTTCCAGAATCTTAAAGTTTCACGCAGAAATGGAACTTAATGTTACAACTTCAAACAGTTGGTCACAAACCATTTTCTACGCAGACGTGGCACCAGATGTCGACACCGGAACCAGCAACCCTGATACAGGGTTTTGTCATTATCCTTAGTCCCTCCAGAAAAAACTATGGGATAATACCTCAAATTACGCTACGGACGCCTCCTTCCCTACCCTCTGAAACAAGGATAACGAAGGACACAAGACCAATCAGGAACAAAAAAATTAAAAATTATAAGAACACAATAAACAGATTCGGCACAAACTATGTGGAAAAAGATTATTCTAATATCAGTTTTGATAAATGGCTTGTGATCTGTTTTAAATTACTTTTGTGGTTTAGGAACTTAAGTCAATATGACATAACACAATAAACAGTTTAATGTCAAATGTCATTACGTCAGAAACATTAAGAGTAGGAAGGAGTTCGACCAGTCATAAATTCTAAACGATGATAATCCATATACTTTAAACAAAGCATTTTCGCTGATTTTGTACAGCAGAGACCGCTACTGTTCACAGGCCTATGGACGTTCGTATATTTTTCATCCTAAGCAGCTGGTGCTTACGGGTGGACAATAAAGACTACTCGCGACACTGAACAGGACTCGATTTCTGTTTCAGGCCCACAGCTTTGTTCCTTGGCACAGAATTATGGGTTTAGGATAAATCACCTTCACACTGCAGCAGATACAATGTAGGAATCACAATTAACTCCACCGCATTATGTTTTATGGTGAATTATTTTGAATACCTTTTGCCGCACCTTTTTTTAAACTGTAAGACGGCAAGAAAGAAAACCAAACGCTTCTAGTCGTATTTACGGCCACAAAACCTCCTCTTTCACTGCCAATCATTTTGAACAAAAGAACGGCCGTTCTCTGCTGTTCTATTGTTCCGATTGTTAATGCGTTACAGTAGGATTCTAGGAACTTGAGAACAAAAGGAAGAAATGGACCTCAAGGTATAGACACGTGAGCAATTGGTTTGTACAGCGGAGTGGACCAAGTAGCATCACAAAGCGGTGGAATCATTTGTGTGTGTGTGTGTGTGTGTGTGTGTGTGATCGATTCAGCCATTACAGGTTCATTTAACGAATGGATGGCAAGGCTTTTGAACTTTTAAACGCCAGGAGACCCAATAGTGCTGGTTCACTAACACCAGAGGCAACAGAAAGTAACTACTTCGATTAATTGCCGTGCGGTCAGAAGGGATGAGTTTAGCAATGAATCAACAGACGTAGGTGACCGTGCATTATTTCTGAGAATTCTAATAATCGCTTTATTTTGGTGACATAGATTTAGCGGAAGTGGGCTAGGTGGCCACTGAACGACACGTCGTGGTTGAGGCGGACATACAGTATATTTTGATAAGGAAGAGAATAAGAAAGAATGCAATAAACACCTGCAGGCCTGTATATCTGCAGTGCAGAAAATACGTACAAAGACCGTGAGTCGTTAAAACCCTGTTATACCGAACCTCCACAGCCGTACACAAAGTATTCCGTTGCCTACTTTCCAAAACGTCCAGAATGGCTATGACACCCACCCAGCCTCATATTCAAAGGTTACCGAGGTTCGGCGCATACGGGATAAAAATACGAGCTCAGCGACTAGCATCACAGACATAGGCACTTTTTAACTATTTAAGACAGTTCAAACTAAATGTTATGTTATTATGTGTCCATTTTAACGTCAATTCTATTCCAAATCTGCATACTACGTGTTTATATCACAGGCAATATGATTCAAAGTTTTACCAGATTTTTAAACACTGGTGTAAGTTTTATGGGATCCCATATGACATTGAGTTTAATGCACACTACATGTAACCTGTTTTAAATTTTATGTATGAATTGCCTGATGATGGTCTACCGACCGAAACTGCTAGCCAATAAGGTAAATAAAATATTGTTTTGTTGGACTGAAACAAATAAATTTATTGTCTTTGAACCACGTTAATTGTAGACCGGGAGGGCGTAATGGGTACCGTGACTAGGCTAAAGGTTGAACGATCCAGGGTTCGAATTCTAAAAATGTGTTGAGGGGCTTTTCTTTTTTTCCAAAACGTCCAGAACGGCTCTGACACCCACCCAGCCTCATATTCAAAGGTTACCGAGGTTCTTCCGGGTGCAAAGCGATCGAAGTGTGATACCGGTCACTCACCTCCATCTAGTGCCGAGTTTAATAACAAGCACAATTATATGTCTGCTCCCACCATATGCCTTCTCTGCCTCGACAGGGACAACTCTACTTTTACCTTTACCTTCACCATTTTAGACCGCAGCCTCTAACACAGCTATCCATTTCTCAAAACAAATTTCGTCGCTGAAAACCATCCAGATGAAGCGAATTAGGCACATCTAGGCGCACTGTCAAGCAGCAACTTTCGACACTCTGTGGATCACGGGCTGTGAAATACGGTTATACACAGGCGAAGATCCGTGACATGTCAGCTAACAAAATTTATCACCGCGCGACCACGTATTTTTAACTGAGTCGTACGGACTGGATGGTAATGGGTGTTATGGGATTTTCGCAAAACCGCAAAGTCCAGAAGAGATTTAGGACCAACCCACCTACCTACACAATTCGCAAACAGAGCCAGTTACCCCAGGGTTAAAAGCGGCCTGCGAATAAGGATAAGACTTTAGCATCTCCATCTTGGGAAGCACAGAGTTTTCTCTTCACACGCATTACAGCTTCTAGGTGTCGCCCACTTATTTACATTTATTTAAATGTGATAAATTACTGTTCTCTCAAACAATGGACACAAACGAATCACGCCGCACGCAAGTGTAAACACAGTACTAACACCTGTAGAAAGAAATACGTAATGACGTCCAGTAAATTGCATTAACAATATGCGAGGTACAAATGCCATGCCAAATGAATTCCATTATGACAATGCACTATATGCAAAGTCACGACGGAATTCAAAACAAGATTCTTAATGCAATGCACAAGTTGGACGACCTGCATGTGCCTTCACATAATGCAAAGAATTTTGGATTTCCCTACATCAAAAAATAATAGACTGAAGAGTCAACCAACTTTTGCCGATGACTGTATGAACTCGACTGCTCTAAAGGCCTGAAGAAACAGTAACAAAATAATTATCCTTAGGGCCATGGGCATCCAACCTTTTTAATGCTAAGGGCCACACCCATCATTGTAGACTGGTTCGTGGGCCGCATGTGAAAAAAAATTACACAAAAGTGTCATATCTAACTGCCTAAATTGTGTAACTTGTATAGTATATACATAATTTACAAACGTGGCCGCAGGCCGCATAATACAAATTGGCGGCCCGCTGGTTGCAGACTCTAGCATGTAGTCTGCCGAGAAGTAACGATGCCGTGTTGTAAGGTAGGGTGTCTACCAACTGAGATTTTGTAACCGGTGAATTCCTCATCGCCGTGAGAACCCGAACCTTCAAAATACTTCTCTCTCTGTGGTTCCGAAAAAGTCATCTAAAAGCAATAATTCTTACATGTTGGTCAAAACGGATTTTTCCAGCACAAAGAAACATACTTTTTACGTAAATTTACGTGCATCGTTAGGACGGTACCTCTGGATGTTACCAAAATGTTTATAAGCTTCCGGAGGGATACAGCTGGAGAAATGTTATTCCGAGGGAGCGCCATTCACATCACACGCAGTAACACACGCGTGATGTGTGTTTTAACAAGCTGTAAATAATACGGGCGCTGATTCAGAAGATCATAATTCAACATTTGACAACGTACAAGACGTTCCAATTTTGCTGCGTGCTGCGAGTAAAGCGAAGTCAAAGCGAGATGAAATGTGTAATTCGAGCGCTTTTACCAACAGTCTGGTTCAGCTGCCTTCCTGACACGTCTAAGGCGCACAAGGTAACAGGTCCCCAGCAAAGTGGAATCGTGGGTCTATTAGCGACACGGACTTTCATTACATCTTCGTTCTTTCGTAACGACATAAACCTTAAGATGTAATTATCCTCAGCATTTCTAAGCCGTGTCTAATTAAAACCTCGCTGTGTCAGAATTAAGTCTAATTCAGAATAGGAAAGCGTCAAATCCCTAAAAGAAGGTAATAATAGTGAAAACAAGCAGTTCTGGAAGGAGTGAGTGTAACAGGAAGCCTGGCAAACCAACGGTGTCCGCCAAAGGCTGTTTCAAAACAGTCGAAGTAAATATAAACAAACATATATATATAGCATGTAATGGGATGGGAAGCTGGAACAGTGACAAGGTAATCACTTGGATGACGAACGTCACCTATTTTCGAGTCCATTCCGGAACCGATTGGGACATGCTGAGAAAAAACACGCCGACAGCGACAGTGCGAAGATACAGTAGTAGAAACATGAAGTGTTTAGACATATTACTGTATAACATAGACCTTAGGGCTTGATACTAGCAAGAAATTAAAAGAGAATGGAGATGAAGAGGATACAGCTTACTGAGAAATCATCCCTGCTTGGTGTGCCGGTTGCACACAGTACAGAACCGCGTAGTCATTTTTTCCATAGAGAAATGTGGGGTATTATGGGATAAAAGTCTGTTTTACTTTCCTGAATATCATCATAAAATAAAGCCAGAAATAAAGAAAAACAGCACTTACTTCGAAAGGTACTTTCATACGTCACTCATAACAAGATGTGAACTTGACTTTTCATAAACTATTTTTTACGAGATATGAAAAGCGAGGGTGACATTACATACAGACCATAGTGTGGGATATAAAAGATTAGGTTAATAACACTGCAAATGTAAAGTTCACCGTAGAACAGGCCATGAGGGTTCAGAGGGGGAGTAGAGTTATAACTCTCCTCTTTCTTTAACCTCGGTGCTAGATGGGGGTGAGTGGTCAAC
>Ga0123353_10006631_pt1 | contig 15464 bp, 7 predicted proteins | sample TergutLab28metaG_3_FD_92763 | JGI IMG/M metagenome (GOLD analysis project Ga0123353, IMG submission 92763) | Labiotermes labralis P3 segment gut microbial communities from Petit-Saut dam, French Guiana - Lab288 P3 | ecosystem: Host-associated > Arthropoda: Insects > Digestive system > Gut ... | reverse complement strand
TTTTATCATTTTCTAACATCAATTAGATATATATTGTTGTGTTATTTACTGTAATTACCCTACCTATTCATTACAGTACCTTTGTGTTCAATTAAATCTTCTCGGGCAAACAGCCGTGTCAAGAGTTGAAATTTCTCCAAAGTTTCTGGGACTGACTCCGTCCCCGTTTTCTGGGTGTTGCTGATGGCTTGGTAAAACCGATAACTGGGTGTCCTTCTTTCTTATGGTGGTAATGTGTTTTCATTGTCTAGTAATGCCAAATATAGTGTTGGAGCATCTATCCACAAAAAGTTATAAGTGTTGTAAACTCCATGGAAATATTTCGCAAAAAAAAAATTTCTATCTTGCCCATGATTGCAGTCTACGAATAGAACACATAATATTTGTCGTGGCTGAAAATCATGAAATTTTCCGCCCCGTTCAGGTTCATGCACTACAATTTGAATGGTGCTGGTACACAAACACACAAAGCTTCATCCCACAGCTAATGTTTTGCTCACTACCTCATCCAAATTACCTAAAGACTGCTAGATTGGACATCGTAATATATTCTACAAGATAAGCATATCCATTGTGACCTCCACTACATAAAATTTAGCGGGTTCTATGATACGGCCAAGGACATGGCCATCCGATTATCAGATTTCTGAATTAAGCACCTCTCACTGCGGCTAAGGAGCGGTGTGTGAGGGCCCGCTAGGTAAATGGCAGCAACGGTCGAGATGAGCAACGACGTACAGTTAGGCGATGCAAGACAATCACAGGGTCTCAATGAGAGGTTGATTCTACTCTTGGGTAACAGCGCTGTGCTGCCGTTTCGGGGGGACTTGCTATCTCCATTTTCAAGGTAAAGGAGGAAGCCGGTCGAGGAAAATATAGTCCTTCTGCTCTCACTGGCTCACTCACAGTTCTAATAACTAATCCATGGTCTCATTGTTCTCTCCTGATAAAGAAGACATAATATTCCTCCGAAATATTAGCAAGAGCTTTACGTCTCCATTGCTTTACAATCCGGGAAAGAGCTTACGGTAACCACTAGATAGAAGGCTAGAAGGGCAACAAAGACAGTCCGGACACAGAATATTCTCTCGCTCTTTCTGCAAATCGAAGGCCGATTTCTCGATCATCCACCTTGTAGCCTCGTCGCCTTGCCAAAAGAAATATGAAACATGTGATTGGAAATCCAGCAACATATTTTGAAACAATCCAAAATATGGCAGATCCAAAACTTCATTCCCCTTACACGTCCGCTTCATGAAGTACTCGTATATGTGTCTAACACACAATATCCAGCGTTCTGACTCTTGACGTATCTATAGCTTTAAGCTTTATTTTGGAATTCCGGGAAAAGTAGACCCAAGGGCGACAAAAATAAAAGTAATCTCAGCTGAGTCGAAGGAATAATCAACAAGGGAAACTGAAGTTGCTATTAGCAGACTGCTGCCATTCCCACCTGCGCTGAACTAGAGACAGAGGGAGGGAGATGGGAGAGAGAAAACGCTGCTGAGGAGAAGTGGCGGCAATGAGGGATGGTGTGAAATGTATGTCGATTATTTGTTAACTCATCTGTAACTCCACACAGAAAGTTGACTCATCTGTAACTCCACGCAGAAGTTTGAATCATCTGTAACTCCACACATTAGGTTGACTCATCTGTAACTCCACACAGAAAGTTGATTCATGTGTAACTCCACACAGAAAGCTGTCTCATTTGTAACTCCACGCAGAAGTTTGAATCATCTGTAATTCCACACATTAGGTTGACTCATCTGTAACTCCACACAGAAAGTTGACTCATGTGTAACTCTACACAGAAGGCTGTCTCATTTGTAACTCCACGCAGAAGTTTGAATCATCTGTAAATCCACACATTAGGTTGACTCATCTGTAACTCCACACAGAAAGTTGACTTATCTGTAACTCTACACAGAAGGCTATGTCATTTGTAACTCCACGCAGAAGTTTGAATCGTCTGTAACTCCACACATTAGGTTGTCTCATCTGTAACTCTACACAGAAGGCTGTCTCATTTGTAACTCCACGCAGAAGTTTGAATCATCTGTAACTCCACACATTAGGTTGACTCATCTGTAACTCCACACAGAGAGTTGACTCATGTGTAACTCCACACAGAAGGCTGTCTCATTTGTAACTCCGCGCGGAAGTTTGAATTATCTGTAACTCCACACATTAGGTTGACTCATCTGTAACTCCACACAGAAAGTTGACTTATCTGTAACTCTACACAGAAGGCTATCTCATTTGTAACTCCACGCAGAAGTTTGAATCATCTGTAACTCCACACAGAAAGTTGACTCATGTGTAACTATACACAGAAGGCTGTCTCATTTGTAACTCCACGCAGAAGTTTGAATCATCCGTAACTCCACTCATTAGGTTGACTCATCTGTAAATCCACACAGAAGGCCGTCTCATTTGTAACTCCACGCAGAAGTTTGAATCATCTGTAACTCCATAGAGAAAGTTGACTCATCTGTAACTCTACACAGAAGGTTGACTCATCTGTAACTCCACGCAGAAGGCTGTCTCATTTGTAACTCCACGCAGAAGTTTGACTCATGTGTAACTCCACACAGAAAGTTGACTCATCTGTAACTCTACACAGAAGGCTGTCTCATTTGTAACTCCATGAAGAAGTTTGAATCATCTATAACTCCACATATTAGGTTGACTCATCTGTAACTGCACACGGAAAGTTGACTCATCTGTAACTCCACAGAGAAGTTTGACTCATCTGTAACTCCACACAGAAGGTTGACTCGTCTGTAACTCCACGCAGAAGTTTGAATCATCCGTAACTCCACAGATTAGGTTGACTCATCTGTAACTCCACACAGAAGGAGGCAGAATCCTTGTTCAGAAGTTAAGATCTACTCAATCCACTTAACATATTTCATCTCTCAGAGCACTCAGAGGTCCTGCATCACATGCGCTAACAGGACGCCATATTCAGCCACACGAATTTAGCAATAGAGATGGTAGTCTAACACAACTGTGTTTCTTAATGCATAGTGCGGTTTGTAAACAATCAGCTAAAAGTGGTCTTCTTCAAGCTTTGATTTTTACAAGAAAGTAAATGTTATTGAATTGTCGAAACATGTAGCTGATTTCTGACCAACCGCAACACAGTTTAAAAATTACAGTGTTAGACGGTCATCTTTATTGATTAATTTATTCCCCAACACAACGGGATGCAAAATATCGGCCCAATGAATTCAGTACGCAACCTTAAAGCCATTATTTTACCATCGATTCTGACACTATCGATCTTTCCGCTCCAAGGTTTCCCATATGGCCTGCACCTAATGTTGTACATTCTGCGCTAGGTGGACGTAGACTGTTTTAAGGAAATATTTCAGAGTTTGTCTGGAATGACAAAAGAAAAGCACAACCTTATGACGACTGCCAGTCCCCTGATTTTGGAGTAGGAAAGCTAATTGCTCAACCAGGACGGAGTTGGTAATTCGTGTCTATGGCGCGTGACGGACGGAGTAGTTGAAGATACAAGTATATTGTGTTGCAAATCTCGAACGAAGAAGTGCTCCACATAATGAATGTTCACTCTGAACAAGACAACAGAGATTGGTAAAGTTACTCATGTATTTGTACTGAGAGAGTAAGAACGGCCACTGCAATTACGTTTCTTTCGAAAGGAGCTACAACACAGTGCATATCCCTCTCTCCAAAAAGTAATGGTAACAGCAACGAAAATATGAGTAGCATGTGCGATATGCATATCGAAGTCTGCTGGTTGGAGTCGTGCCTTGTTGCAACCTGTGGGGGAACCTGGAATTCTATATGTGTTTTCATTACAAAGTTCAAAAATTTAACGTGTTATGATAGGATCGTTTATCTCCCACAGCCTATTTAACTTCGGAAAGCAATCAATGCAGAATATATTTTGTATTTGAGGTCCAAATTGAATTCAGTCAGATTAATTTAAGGTTGGGCCTTATCGGTCCACTACGACTCATTTACTTGAAGATCATATACGTCTGTATTAGTTACCTAAACAATTTGGCACTTGCACGAATAGTAAGAGTTCCGATATATTCCTTTCTTTGGTACCCCCAAATGTTCAATTCTTGATTCTTAACTTTTGAGGCTGTTTGAAGACAGTATAAATTTAATGATTTCAAGCTGAATGTTGATAAATGCGAATATTTTAAATATGCATGTCAATTTTTTTTTTTTGCACGGCTCTAGCTGTAAGTTCTCGGCCTGTTTCTGTTGTCGATTCATGAGATTCTCTGTGACCTTTGCAGCGGTGGCGAAGAGGGAAGTCGGAAGCTTAGATGTCTGTGAGCAGTAACCTATGTATTCCAGTTAAAACACATTGCACTGTAGATCAGTTTCGTCTTGGGAGTTCGACTGAAATATATAACAGCCTCTTGTGTTCTATTGGTTACAGCTATGCTTAAAATTGACGTAAGCTTGTTCTAAGCTGAACACATAACAAGTGGTGACCACTAAAAGGTAACATTTGCAGTGACAGACATTTATATTTTTGACAGGACTTACAAGTGTTGTCCGCGAGGTCAGTCCACAGATAAGGTACCCCACTTACGATTTGAAGGTCTCTCCAACTGACAGTATTATTTAGGGCACTGTTACAGCAAAGGACAAAAATCAGGTAGGTTAGCCAGGGGCCATAACAGTAGTGTAATCTAATCTCTAACGAATATGAGCCTTGCGAGTTAAGACGAAACCTTCTGGTAAGCTGTGCGTTAGAGTATCATTACTGAGTTCAGTTATTGTTTCTTGGGAAAGGTCAGTGTTGTTGAAAGGGCAAAGAAAAATACAATAAGCAGCCTAAATGTATTATTTTCTCAATCCACGATTCTCCATCAGTAAACTTCAGAATAGTACTCCCAGTTCTCACGACTAGTTTATGAGGCCATCTTGTTCGGCCATTTGCAACTGTCAATCAAGTCGCTGTAGAATACGACTCAGCTGGTATGAAAATGCACGTTGAAAACGAAGCGCCCTGCTGGGGTCGGACGACAAATCCCTCACGACGGGTTACATCCCTGTTAGTGATCCCACTCCCCAGTCACATCTATACAAGGCTACGGAAAAAACTCCCACGGATCAACCCCCTCCACATCTTTCTCAAGCGGTTATGCATCTTTCTCCAGCACACACCCTCCCTGTATAACCTCCATTCTTGTAGTCATTCTGCTCACCAGTGTATCAGTTGTTATTCTAGATTTTAAAGATATAAAAAAAAATCACAATCAACACGATTTTATGAATATGTTTATTAAGCGGCGACTAGTTTCGGCCCAAATCTTGGGCCATCATCAGGCCTTAATAATACAAGAAAGTGAATACATACAGAAACTACTAATCATTAAGCGGGAGACTGCCACTTTTACATCAAGGTACCTTAAAAACATTCGACAAGATTTCAAGGTAAAAATAGCACCATTATGTACCAAAAAAAATGAAAAAAGCCCCTAAGACGTGTTAAAAATAACTATTTTCTTATATTATTACGGTCTGATGAGGGCCCATGCTTGGGGCCTAACCAGTAGCCGATGAACCCTTATCCTATTAACGTGGAGAATATGGTGAGCTCCGAATAAGGCTAGTAAAGGACTGATGGGATTTAACTCGTCGTTTAAAGGGGTAATAAACATATCCGCAAACGTATATTAGTTGTGATTGGAGATTTGATGTTCTTAGGGCCGTGCATCGAAATATATTTCTATAGTAAAACCAACTAGATGCACCAATGTAAAGGTAAAGCAGTCCCGTTATAAGCCTGGAGTGGCCCAGAGGGTTCCAGGGGGTTAAGGTTCCCAGATTTCATGACAATGGCACAAGATGGTGGTAAGGTTTTCAGCCTTACGCACCGGCCGCCTTTACCCCCAGGAAATGCTCCTGGTACTCATTTCTGTTAGAGGCTGAGTCGACCCCAGGGCCGTAGTAGATGCACCAATGTATCAAATTTATTTTATTTTGGAATGACAATTTACATGTTTCGGAAGGTCTTTCCGTCCATCAACAGGAGTTCAAGATTGTATATACAGCAACAGGCATATGTCAAACATACTGCTGTCTGCATGCTAGCATGATGCATCTAGTTGGTTTTACTATAGAAATATAGAAATTGTGACTGGAGATTATTTAGATCTTTATGATTGATACACCAATGGCGATGTTCCATGTAAAGAATCTAGGTGAGATGTGACAGTGGTTCATTTGCTGTTCGAAATTTAGATCGAAAACTGTCTACTCTCTGCGTTATATGTGACAAGACCTCGATCCGCGGCCAACTACACAGCCTTTATAACACTTAATAATATTTCGTTTTGTTCGATCAGGAAATGACAATCAAGTCAGAAATGCAGTTTATGTCCGAGATAGCCTACATCAGACAAAGTACAAGGTCCACCATAGTATTTACATAATGCCACCAGTGATAACCACGCCTAACTAATAAAGTGATCCCGTTAAAGGCCCGGTGTGGCCCAGAGGGTGGGTAGAGGTATAGCTCTACTCTTTCTAGGACCTCGGCACTAGATGGGGTGGGGGTCAGCCCCACGCCCCGGCCGCCTCTACCCCCTGGAAAGACCCGGTACCCATTGTACAGGAGGCTGGGTGGGCCCCAGGGCCGGTCTGGACGGGCGGAAAATCTCGTCCTCACCGGGATTCGATCCCGGACCGTCCAGGACGTAGCTCAGTCGCTATACCGACTGAGCTACCCGTCCCACACGCCTAATTAATGGCAGAGGAAGATACAAATGTAGAACGGAGAAACTTTCGACACACATCATCACTGCCGCTATTCAAGGGACCCGATTTCGTGGCCTCTGAATTGTCTAGTTTCATTCCATTGACTTTTAGGCGCATTCGAAAAATTGGAAAAAGTGGCTCTTAGCTTTGTCATGTCTGTCCCTCCTTCTGTCTGGCCGTCTCTCCGCATGGAACAACTAGTCTCCCACTACAAATATTTTCATTATATTTGATATTTGAGGATATTTCGAAAATCTCTCGAGACTTTGATTCAAATCTGACAAGTATAATAGGTACTTGTGGATAGCTACAAGGACCTCGTTGAGGTCTTCTGAGAATGAGTATTGTTTCAGACAAATTTGTAGGGAAAATGAAAACACGCTTATATTCAATAATATTTTTCCGAAAATCGTGCCTTTTATAAGATAATGTGGTGAAATATGGTACAGCAAGACAGGCCACAGATGACAATATAATATGGTGCATGAGCTTTTCATTCTGGATAAATAAGGCTACAGACACACACTCAGAATATCTAATACTTATCGTTTTTACCAGTGCAAAATGGTTATGCGAACGCGCCTTAAAATTACATTATACATACACTGTCTGTCTTGTTCTTCTTTTGTCTGCACCAGTCTTATGTATCTGCTGGGTGCTGTGTAACTCTGTAAGTGAATTTCAGTGCTAATGTAATTTTCGCCAAATTCAAAACCTGTGCCCTTAGTTTATTCCATGTTTGTCAGTTAATTGGTCATTACACTCTTTCCACCTCCGCCTCAGTTAGTGCTCCTTCGTTCCACGTTAGCTGTACAACTTCTTACTATATCTTCCTCGTTACCATATTCACTACCCAATAGTAGACCCGCTCAACCCGAAGCTCGCGGATAACATGTTGCACACGTGGCATTTTTAGCTATTTATTTACAGAGCCACACATTGCATCACTAATTAATTTTGTGAAAATATGCTAGCAATAGCAACACCCTACCCTGAATTGTAAATTGGTTTTTTTCCACAAACGTTTCCTACTGTCATCAGTATATGTAATTATACATAGTGAATCTTCACTAGGTGTGTTGAATCTCATGTTACCCTCACGAGGAACAAATTTTACCTACGTTACCCGCACCACATAAATGGTTAAGCCGGTCTGCCGCACAGGCTAATAATATTCTAGTTTCTTGTGGAGAGCAAAAATTTTACGATCGTCAGTAGCTTTTCTCACAAACATTCCTAACAGTGTAACCTCCTCTCCTACAAACACCGCGAAAGATTTGTCTTGCTACACCCCGCAGTCATGCTAAAATAATCTCAATCACATTGTAAACGGACGTTCTACTGGTATTTATTGACTAAAATGTAGCGTAAGTTTACGTGCATGACGCAATACGAATTGGAGCCAATTGTTTTGAATTCCAGGCAATGAAAGGAAACATCGGTTTTTGTTAATTTGTGTTTCGGTAGTATTAGTTTGTTTCTAAGGCAGAGGATGCTAGAGAATTAAAAACTGAGAGTGCAATTGTACCGAAATTAATTGCGTCTATACAAAAGAATGATAATTAAACGAAGACTGTCTGTCACTGTGTGGCTTCGGATGAATGAATAAATTGCTTGAGAATTAACTGACCGTTCAAACCCAATTGGTAAATATACGTACCACCTGCTGTAGCATTCATAAAATTTGCACTTCCAACACTGTTCATTTACGTTTCGTCTGTTCGCACAATAAATACTGCTTAGTTTACTAAACAATATTAGTCTATTGCTCTGTCTTATGGAGACTCCACTCTCTGTGAGGTCGGCACTGAAGTTTTGTGTGTAATTTAGATGAATGTCAATCTTCAGTGAATTAACAAAAAGGTTTGTGACGTTGTATGTACAGGAACTACACTCGCTTGTAATTAGTGATGACTTTCATTATCCCAACAGATGGACGCATGTAAAAAAGTAATGTTTCCTTAGCGTATCTTCATTGTCCAAAGTTAATGTGGCAGAATACGCAACATGGAAGGTAAAGACGCCAGTGGCGGACTCTTCCAAAGACAACGAAAAAGAAAGAGTTTTTCAAAGCCAAGGAAAAATCGCCGAAGGTTGCAGTGTTAAGTGAGAGGCTCTCATGGGCCGAAATATGACAGCAAAATTCTACTTGCCGTTCCCAGCCAGTGTTGAGATTAATAATATTAATTGGCTCGCAAGATCCGCTGGAGAGTCTGGAATGTGAAACAAAGCAGCAATACAGTTTGTTTGTCCATCGGCTTGGCAAGAGTTTGAAGCTGGTCCATCTCATGCACGAGTGTTCGTTACCGTATCCCTTTGTTTGAACAAGCCATTGTCTCAGATAATGGATCCACTGGCGTCCTGCTGTTCATAACCAAATATTTCGGCTGAATGTGACGTCACGAAACTTGCGAGAGGAGAACAGAAGAGAAGACAGATGAAGAGAGGCGAAAAGAAGGAAAGAGAAGCAGGAAATATTACAGTCTTACAAAAGACTAAGTAACACAAGATACATTATCCCTCCGACATTATGCTAATCAAAATGTCACATTACATACAAGTAATTTTCAGATGGAGGAAGAGGTATGGCTCGGGCTGTATGACATATCCTATTTCGGCCCACAGAACCAAACGGTTAAGCGGCTGCAAACCAACTGACTATCCGCATTACACATACAGTTATCTCCTACAGTCAGAACATTTTACAAGAACCGGTTGTATTTGGCTGCGCAAAAAATGTAGTCAAGTCCACACTCTGAGACATATTTTTTTTCTCCGTTGTTCTTTGGAACAGTTTGATAATAGTTCTATAGCAAAGAGAGAAGCTGAGTGTGTGTTGGGTTGATAAGAACAATACGAACAAAAATCATGGTTCTTCCTGTGTTACCCCAGGTAAACTCAAAAACAAAGTTCCGCAGAGCAATATATTTCCCAGAGAATATACAGCAACGTTATGATAAGAGTATCCATATATAAAGTGACCTGTTTGCCCTCCTGACACTACTATTATCTGCTCCCTCTTCCCCCCAGGCCACACGCCACGAGACAGTAACCTAACTGGGACTCAAAAATAGTAAGCATGAAAATAGGAATCAGAATTTTAACTCTGGTGCACGACCCTGCTTTAATTTTCTAACAAGTTCTGGAATAAATTGCTAATGTTAGTCTAGGAAACACTACAAACTGTTTTGACGTTTTGCTGACCGTGCATCTCAGTATATTTATCTCAGTATTTAACCAACTTGATGTACTTACAAAATGTGTTCACAATAAGTTTTATTTCATGCCTCTACATGTTTCGAGCACCTATAGGTGTGATGATACCAGAGGCTGTGTAATGCAATTTTGACCTCCTGATGATGAGCACATGTGCTCGAAATATGTAGAGGCATGAAATAAAACTTACTGTGAAACAAATTTTGTGCATCAAGTTGGTTAAATACTGAAGATAAATTACAAACTGTGCTACCCTGTGTTAAACTTAATGTTTCTTGGATCGGAAATACAGTGTCACGGTCAGTGCAGATTTATTTTTCGTTGTTTGGTATCACCATCCAAAGACTTCGTGTTTATAGTATGGAAAAGTTCTTTGATAATTCCTCACCACACTTAGGTTATAATGGATTTCTTTAATGATCTCGTATAATAAAATAGAGTCAAATTCGGTTACAACATCATGGAAGGGGCTGAATATTTTGTGTTGTTATAAACGAGTGTTGTTATATCCTTGGAGTATAATGTTTTGGTTAACAGTGGGGAATTAATTGGTACCGCAGAATACCTGATGCTATGGGTGAGATGTCGTGTTCATCGATGTCGTTATAACCGGGATCGACTGTATATAAATTTTAAATTTAATCCTAAATTTCACTCAAATTGATCAACAAGAACACCCACTTCGCACGCAAGGACTACCGACAATACGTTAACACGCAATTTAAGCACCGCTTAATGGGCCGTGCAGCAAATACTACTGTTGAAAAGCCCCTCAGTGACAGACTTCAGTCTGAAACAGCAAACGAATACTGAAAGGTACAGAACTACTAAAGAGCCATCAAGTGTGGATATTTAAAGGTAATGAAACGAAATTTTACCTTCGTCTTCTACAAATTTTGTACTGGTGAATAAATTTCGATCGTTATAAAGATGTCAAGAAACACATGTATGTTAGTTACATGTCGGTAGGCAAATTTGTTCTGTATATTCACTTTATTGTATATATTTTAGTCAACACAACTATATAATGAAAGCATAGGTTAAAGTGGCATGTTTCGACTTAAAAAGTCATCGTCAGGCTAAGCTTATAACTTTGAAGTTCTTTACGATGCGGCTGTGCGCATTTGGGATCCCAGATGGCTCACAATGTGTGCTGTGATTCGTACCGTGCATATAACGTGACATATCTATTACACTATTGTACCTATATTTGGGTCAAGTATGTGACTTGTGTTAGCGTGCTAATTCCTGGGACCGTTGATCACTGATTGGGCTCCTGGTTGTTAGTCCGTTGTGGTTTTATTGGTTCTCCTGTTTTTAGTTTTCCGGTGGCTGGGGGGGGAGGAGGGGGGCGTCTGACCACTGTCAAATTTGCTCCAACTTCCACGCGGTGTGTTTTTGTAGGTCGGGTCGAAACTGTAACATTAGCTACAACCCCTCTTCTTGGATTACCCAGTAGTTGGCGGCAGTAAGCCCCTCGGCACACTGATACATAAATACCAGACGGTACGGTGTTATGTCACAAGACTAGACTCTCAACAACATCACGGCGAGATCCCCAAGCTTCAAATTCTGTTTCAGTTCTATAAACATTAGCAATTCATCCCACAACAATACAACACCCGAACATTGCACGTTCTTCTTCTAACATATTCTACCACACGATTCGGTCTTTCATTCGACCATTATCAGGTAGAAGATAAAAGTACATAAATGAAAAGTGTGTAACAGAAGAGCCCCTCCCTTCAAAATCAACCATAATAAAATCTATTTAATATTACTCCAACTACGGGACGAATAAAAACAGAAAGTATTCAATAAAATTTGCAACTAAAATCGAAAGTGTCATCCAAATGACTGAACAAGCAACATACCAGTACGCACAGTGGCGTAGTTGCAAACTGTACATTTTGCGCGTGGTACAAATAAATTTATACGTATTAAGTCCATTATTTGTCCAACTAATGCACACAAATTATTATAAAATTGTTAAACAGTTAAAATCATTTAAAATTATAATAGTTGCTCCAACATGTTTCGGTTTATATAAATCAACATCAGGAAACTCTCAGCCTGTGTTTCGCTAAAGTTACAATGTTGACTTCGGTTACATATATCGTTATTTGAATAACGATATCTAACCGAAGTCAACATTGTAACATTAGCGAAACACAGGCTGAGAGCTCCCTGATATTGGTTTATGTAAACCGAAACATGTTGGAGCAACTATTGTAATTTTAAATTATTTTAACTGTTTAACAATTTTATAATAATTTGTGTGCATTAGTTGGACAAATAAAGGACTTAATACTATCAATATGCACGGTGCAACTACGCAAAAAAAAATATATGTGTTGATACTTGTTGACAAAAGATAGCACATAACAGTTCCCAAACAGTAACCATCTCACACGTCCATCAGCAACGCAGGATGTTCAGTCGGTTTCGATATTCATGCATGGGAGTTAATGTGACGTACGAAAGATGATAAGAAAACTTTACACCTCATGTAATCCCATCACAATGCCAATCGAGATGGCATCAGTAATGACAATTACGTGCTTTATATCCCCACAAATAGAAGTGAAATATACATAACCGTCTTTTAACGTCATTATTATGACACTTCAGATGTTTGTTGTAAATTTTATTAAACAACTTTATGTTTTTATTATCCCTTTATTTGGAATAATATTTAATGTATTTTATCAGGTTGACTGTGCGAGGGGAGGGGAGGGGCGGGGAGGGGAGGGGAGGGAGGTCTCCTCAATAGCAAACTTTTCCCTTACGTACTTGATGGTCGACACATAATAATAAACCAACGTAAGGTGTTCGGGTGTTGTGTTCGCGTGGACTGGATTTTTAAAGATTAACTAGCACATAGAGATGATGTTGCCAGAATTCGTTTCAGTTCTATAAAGCTAAAGGTAGAAGTAAAATTGTTCCCGTGTTAGCCGCGTAGGCATATGCGGGAAGTGAGGTATAGCTCCAGCAATTCTTAAACTCAGCACTTAATGCGGGTGGTCAGTTTCACGCTCTGGGCCGCTTTACCCCAGGAGAAAGAGCCATTGGCACATAACGAAACAATGTAAAGGCCAACAGCATTCAGAGAACTGTCAGCTTTAAATGGAACTAAAGCCATTCATCGGAGGCTATTTTTGAAAGCTGAAAGACGCACATCAATTCAAGAAATTCCGAGACCAATCATAGCCTTTAGCAGATAAATACAACTCACGTTACTATGCACATTCCAAAAACTGCACTGTAATTTTATACAATAATATACCAAAAATGTGGTAAAACTCGTACATGTTGTGGCCTTTTTCGGCAATCTTCAGGGAGATATTCAACAAAGAAAAGTAAAATAATGGCTAATTATGTCACAGATATGCGATAATAGATTTAAAATATAATTATTAAAATTGTTAAAACATTAAAAAATGTATTATAGGATTAAAACATAATACTTATTATTTGAATTGCAAACAAATATCTATTGCAGAAATCATATTTGTTTTCAGGACATGTCCTGTGTTTCCTGTAGCTGTTTGTACCACCACGGATGAATGCACACAATGTGCATTCATCCGTGGTGATATACGATGGCCGAAAAAGGCCGAAACATGTGGGAGGTTAATCATATGTTTGTACATTACTGTATCTAATTACAGCGCAGTTGTTGGAATATATAGGGTGACTAGTCTTACTGCAAGGAACATGAATAATATTACACAATTCACCACCTAATAACCTTATTTTTACAAAAAAATAATATTATCTCATGTCTATGCTGAATTCTGTTCGGTGGCATCTTCCCTTAGCGTTTAAGCCATATTAATTCACATAAATAAGTAAAAATGAGACTGAAGTTAACAGGCAAGAGACAGAAGGTAAAAAAAGAAAGAGTGAAATCTTGGACCCAGCAAAGACCAGAAGATTATGCTTATAGTAATAATGCTCCAAGCATACCTTTCTCTTCCTAGTCGGCAGATCTGAAGCTCACATAATAATTCGGGGCACAAGGAAAGATAAAGAACCGGTGCTGAGAGAGGATTTAGAGAAATGTGGGAAGCTAAAGTTCATGAATTAAAATACACGGCGAGATTTACCTCAGTAACACCGAAACGCACTTTCAGCTTTCATAGCATCGTGTTGTAGTCCTACGTGTGGTCTTAGGCACGTGATAACTGGGGCCCTGCTAATGTCCTTAGAGTGTTCGTGTTTCAGACGCCTCGACAGAACGGTAGGAGTCACAGCAGTTGTCCGGAGACACGAGAATCAAGATGCAGCCTTTAATACAACCAAGACAGATTCCATTAACATAAACAGTGACACGTGAATGCAGATTGTCTTATATACACTACAACACGTAAAATATAAATTAAAAAACTCAGCCTCGTAGCCAATTTTTTGATAACCGCTGCTTGTTTAGATTATGTAGATTTTGAATCCTGAATTTTCGATGGTAAGTACTGACGTTTGTCTCAGCAATGCACAGCAGTACGTGCCACTAGACTGTACCTGAAACTTCAAAAGAGAGTGCAACTAAAGTAAAGGTAAAGGTAAAGTGATCCCGTCACAGGCCCGGTGTGGCCCAGAGGGTGGGTAGAGGTATAGCTCTACTCTTCCATGACCGCGGCACTAGAAAGGGGTTAGTGGTCAGCAGCACGCTCCGGCCGCACTTTACCCCCGGGAAAGACCCGGTACCCATTTTACAGGAGGATGGGTGGGCCCCCGGGCCGGTCTGGACGGGCGGAAAATCTCGTCCCCACCGGAATTCGATCCCGAACCGTCCAGCCCGTAGTCAGTCACTATACCGACTGAGCTACCGGGCCACGCAAATAAAGTACTGTAATAAATTTCGAACGAGCCTTAAATAGAGATATCGCTACTATCACAAAAGTGTGAATATTTTTATTTCAAAACGAATTACATTCGAATAATTGAGCAAAACGAGTTGCGTGTTAAAGAGGCTGACTTCTACCCAGGAGATGGCCACTTTGAATCTCGGACTGGACACCTGTTATCCCCAAAATGATTTTTTCATGGTCTGATGTAGTCCCTACACAAAAGCTTCTGGTTTGTGCAGATGAAGTTACAATATCGGGTGAAAACATACAGACTGTAAAGAAAAAAAAAAGCTTTATCACTCGCCAGTAAGACTGTTTTAGAATTATTTGATGAGAAGACGAATTTTATGGTCATGTCTCGAGATAAGAATGCAGGAAAAATCACAGCATACAGAAAGATAATAAATACTTTGCAAGGGTGGAACAGTTAAAATACTTGGGAACAACCCTAACAATTCAAAATTCTATTCATGAAAAAATTAAGAGCACACCGAACTACGAGAATTCTTGCTATCATTTACTACAAAATCTTTTGTCTTCCAGTTTGCTTTCGAAAAATCTAATATTGGGTTACGCAGAAACATCAGTTTGCCTGTTGTTTTGTTTGTATGTATGTGTGTGTGTGTGTGTGTGTGT
>Ga0123353_10006630_pt1 | contig 15465 bp, 13 predicted proteins | sample TergutLab28metaG_3_FD_92763 | JGI IMG/M metagenome (GOLD analysis project Ga0123353, IMG submission 92763) | Labiotermes labralis P3 segment gut microbial communities from Petit-Saut dam, French Guiana - Lab288 P3 | ecosystem: Host-associated > Arthropoda: Insects > Digestive system > Gut ... | reverse complement strand
TAAATGGTATTGGACAAGAGATTAATATTCAAAACGATGTTTTGTCAAAAATAGAAAGCCTGGCTTTTGAACAAGCAATTTAAATGAAATAATATCCCCATTATTCATTTTTATTTTTTTGAAAATTATCAGAGGTAAAGCATATGAATAGGCAACATTTTCTTTTTTTTGTCGTTTTAATATTATTCGTTTCAACTATTAATAACGTATCTGCATCTCCCCCGATAATTATTTCCGGTGATGGGCTCAACGAGAAACAAATCGAATCACTCGGATTATTTCCTCCGTCTCCCCCAAAAATGCATTTTATTTATACGGAAAATGACCTTAAAGCAATGGAATATAGCCGCTATCCTGAAAATTATTTTTATCTCATGAACGATATTGAGATTACCGATGCTGTTTGGATGCCTATCGGATCCGCATCCGAACCGTTTTCGGGGGATTTTTATGGAAATAATAACACCATCATTTTAAAAAATGATGTGACATTTGTGTCGCTTGGCAATCAAAATGATGACGGCTATGGTTTTTTCGGCAACATTGAATGCGCAAGAATATACGATCTAAATCTGGTTTTCCAAGGAAATGTGACAAGTGAATTCAGTAACACGGGTGCTTTGGTAGGAAAAGTCGGGTTTAATGATTATGAATATAGATCGGGCTTATCCATGGTTATAAATTGTACCGTACAAAGTGAAAGTCATACAATTTCAAAAGAAAAAAAGGTCGGTGAATTCATCAGGAATGCAATAAATTGTATTATACAAAGCATAAAGCATATGTTTTTGGGAGAAAAAAAGGCCGGCATATCCATTGAAAATATGAAAAATGATATGCTGCAGAGAAAGGAGATAGCAATTTCAGGGGAAAATAATGTTGGCGGATTGGTTGGGAATCTTGCGGACGGTCACATTTACAACTGTTCATCTGATTTTTCAGTCATAGCTAAAAAGGATAATGCTGGCGGCTTGGTCGGTTATATTTACACAGGAATGGTTGAAAATTCATCCGCATCGGGGTCGGTTGAAGCGAAGGGAGAAAACGCCGGTGGTCTTGTCGGCTATATTCAACTTGGTAATGCCAGCAGTCTTAACGATTATTTAGGTTATCCGAATATTACAATTACAAACTCTTCCGCAACCAATGCAGTTAAGTCCCAAGGGCATGCCGGAGGCTTAATCGGCTACATTTCCAATTCAATTGTCATCGAAAACAGTTCTGCAAGCGGACCCGTTGACCCGCCGGGGAAATTCGGAAATTTTATCGGTGGATGGAATGAGGAGCATAAACCGGAAGTTATCAGCTGTTTTTATCAAGATGAAGAGGTTGATTTAACAGCCCCGTCATCTTAATTTTTCCTTTTTTGAGGATGAGAAGTCTTACAGCATTTTACAGTCTTTACAAGCTTTTACAACCTTTACAAATACATTACAAGTATTTTTCAAGTTCCCATAAGTGAACGCGTCCGATGTACTCGTTCCATTCGGCGGATTCTTTTTGAATCAGTGTCAAAGAAACGGATTCGCCGAAAGCCTCTTTTAACAGCGAGTCCTCTTTGAAGCTTTCGATCGCCTCGAATAAAGTATTCGGAAGCGTTCCGGCGGACAAGGATTGTTTCTCGGATTCGGAATAATCGTGCGTCTCAAAGTTGGCGGCGGAAATCGGAACGATGTTATTATCCATTCCGGAAATGCCGGCGGACAGCAAAGCCAATAACGAAAGGTACGGATTGCAGGAAGAGTCGGCGTTCTGGACTTCGATTTTGGTGGCGCGCCCGCGGGGAGACGGCAGGCGGATGAGGGCATTGCGGTCCACCGCGGACCAAGAGATGTAATATGGCGCTTTTTTTCTCTGAACAAGCCGCTTATAAGAATTAATGGTTGGATTCGTCACCGCGCAAATGCCCCGGATATGGTTGAAAATGCCGCCGATGAATCCGCGCGCTTTGTCGGAAATCATCATATCCTGATCGGGGTGGTAGAATTCGTTGAATTCGTCCTTCATGAGAATAAACCCGAAATTCGCGGAAAGGCCGTCGACTTCGGGAAGCGGCTGCGGCATAAACGACGCGTGCAGACCGTGACTCTGCGCCACGCTGAAGACGATGCTTTTAAAAATCATGATATTGTCAGCCATCCGAAGAACGCTGCCTTCCTTGAAAACAACTGTAACCGGCCCGTCGGAGCGCGTCTGGCGCAAGGAAATAATTTCAATATCGGCCTGTTTAAGGGAAGTTAAAATGTCTCTTTTAACTTCTTCGATTTGGGCCAGCGTCCCCGAATCAAACAGAATTTTTTGACAAGAGTTGGCCGACGGAGCCATCAATGAGCTGACCGCGAAGGAATCAAGCAAATAAAAGCTGACGGAAGAGGAAACCGTAAAAGTGTATCCCGATTGGAAAATTTTGCGGACGAACAATTTCAAAGCCGTTCGGACACAGCCGTCAAAAGATTGCCCGTCCAGAAAAGTGAGCTCACAAATAGCGCTGCCGAATTTATTGCCGCGGCCGTTGCCGATGTCTAAAAAAGAAAATGTGCGCGGGTCAGGCTTGAGCATTAAATCGGAACCGGTCGGTTTAAAGGTTCCGCCGACGGAATTATCAAAAGGCAGTCCCTTTGTAAAAGCGCTTTCAAGAAGAGCGGACGGAACATCGATTTCTTTGAAGATGCCGTCCGTGTCCGAGAAACGGAATTTGACAAAGTCAATGCCCTGCTCTTCAACCGCGTCAAGAATTTCAGAAATTGTTGTAAACTGAGTCATAAAATGAATACTTCCGAATAGATTTTGAAAAATAATGGATGACAGATAAATGTTGATTCAAGTATAAATTAATGTTTCAAAAATTGTCGGACAATTCCAAAAAAGAGAATCAAAAGAATGAGACAATAAACGGGGAAATGAAAGGGGCGCCAAAAGCACAACGATAAACGTAACTCATAATCAATCAAAAAAAGGGCACTAAAAGAACAACGCTAAACGCAACTTATAATCAATCAAAAAAAGGGCGCCAAAAGCGCCCGAATAAACGCATACAGACTTCCTCCGCCATGAAAATTCATGGGCGGAGAAACAAAATTTATAACAGATTTTTAAAACCGAGTTTTACACGAACTTAATTCCCGCGTGCCTCAACTCTTTGTTCATTTTGGCAACGTTCAGAAGAAGGGGTGTAATCGGCTCTGTCAAAGCGGCGGCTTCCAGCGGGCCGACATCGACCGGCTTTAAGCCGGGAATGTCACGGACAAGCTGCATGACGGCATCTTTGGTTTGTTTGTTGTTGCCGCAGACGGCGATATCCAAGTCCATCTCCTTGTCAAAGTCTTCCAAACGCTTTGCGGAGACATTGTGGAAGGACGCGACCAAGTCAATGCCCGGCGGGAGAAGCGCCTGAATTTCTTTGGCGGCGCTGCCGGCTTTCGGAACAGCGTAACAGAAATAATCCGCGTTGTACTCCGGGTCCGCGTCAATGATGATAGGCTCTGTTCCCATGTTCAGGTAACAGCGGTCTTTGATCATCGGAACAACAACCGAGAGAATGATTTGTCCTTTGCGGAGAACCGGCTTGATGTGTTCCAGAACCGACTGGATTTGGTCATAGCGAATCGCAATGACAACAATTTCGGCAGCTTCTGCCGCGGCCTTATTCTCGTCGCCTCTGATTGAGGACGGCAAAGAGCGTTCTTTCAGAAAAGCCGTATACTCCGCCGCAGCTTCCGCCGCGCGGTCTTTGTCTCTTGAACCGACAATCACTTCGTGGATTTGTCCCCAGCGGAGCGCAAATCCTTTACCGATGTTTCCGGTTCCTCCCAATATTGCAATTTTCATAATTAATCACCAACAAATAGTACCAATTCGAAAAAAAACACAGACCTATATAAATCATTTGCTTGGAGCAGGCTGAATAAAAACGAGCGGAAGGAAGCAAGGAGAGGCCGGATTCATTTTAAAAATTAAATTAAATTAAATTAAATTCTTGGATTTGTGTAAAAGAAAAACAAAATAGGACAAAATAGGGAAACGAATCAAATCCGTTTCCCGATTGTGAATACGTTTATTTTTAAGCGCTGAATTCTCTTAACAGATTTTCTTTGATGACGGTTGCGATACCATCATAATTTTCTGTGTTCACCCAAGCTCGGATTTGTAAATCCGCCGTTTCCGGCGTGATATTCAAAATATAAATTTTCGGCTCGGGCTCCCGAAGGATTTCGGGGTTCTTTTTCAGTTGATCCAATATGGCTTTGATCGTACTGTCAATATCTCCGACCAAGTTGAAGGTCATTGTCAAATCGAAACGGCGCGTCGGTAAATGCGTCATATTGATAATGGCACTGTTCCAAACCATTTTATTCGGAATCATGATGAAAACATTGTCGGATGTCACTAATTCCGTAGACATCAAACCGATGCCTTTGATGTGGCCCGTCTGGCCGGAAACCGTGACGTAATCCTTTTCTTTAAAAGGTTCCAAAACGGCAAGCCAGACACCTGCGCTCAAGTTGAACAATGTGTCCTGCAAACCAAAACCCAAAATCAAACCGATGACTGCCGAAATGCCCAAAATAACGGAACTGACGGTGATGCCCAACGCCGAAAGGAATGTCAGCAAAACGGCAACATAGAAGAGCGACGTGACAAGTTGAACCAAAAAATTGGCGGCCAAGTCAGGAAGTTTGGTGTGTTTTAACGCCCTCTTGAAAACAGTGACAAGAATACGGGCAATAATGAATGCGATAATTAAAATGATAATTGCGAATACGATGTCGAAAATCTGCCACTTTGTATACGGAATGGCGGTTTCCAATATCTCATTTAAATCCATAACAATTCCCCCCTTTCAATCCGCGCGCGTCTCAGATGCGGCGGACGAAGGTCTTTAGACAAATTATGAAAATGTTTTCCTTTTTGTTTTTGAAGTACGCCGGTGAAAACCGACTAAAGTGTTTTGGCTTTTAACTTTCATAAAATTATCTGTCTGTTTGTTCTTGTCCGGCAGTTGAATGAGATAGCGGGTACCGAATAGAATGAGGCTGAAATATATTTATAATACAAATGAGTTTACAGATTATACTTTTTACAAATTATACTCTTACGGCTTTGAAATATTCGGAATGAAAGAATATGAAACAGGAATTAATGAGACTTCTTTTAGAAATGTTCAAATCTTACGGTTATGAAACAAGTGAAGGAACTTTCTGCGACATTGTCGGCAAAAGACAGGACTATGAAATTTGGGTGATATGCGATATCGTTGGCAACCTGAACACACTGGAGCGGTTTACACGGCAGGCCAACGGTAAAAACAGCTTGTACATCACAACCAAAAAAGTCAAAGGCGGCGAAGAAACCGTTCGGAGATACGCGGAAGATACCGGCGTCATCATTTGGGACCGCGATGCGCTGGCCCGTTATGTCGGCGCCTTTATGGTTGAAAATCTGAGCCGCGAAACACTGGAAAGCGTTGTCGGGAATTACTGCTTGGAATCGTTGTTAGATCAAAAAAAAAACTTTGACCCTGTAAGCGCTTTTGCGAATTCTAAAAATCCCGATAGCGGGGTTTTGCCTGAATTTTACCATCCGAACGAACCGGAATTCTTTAAAAAGACCGCTCACGCCGCGGCGGTTGAGACATTTGATTACGGCAACATTTTTGAAGCCCCCGAAGAGCCGGAACCTGAAGTTACGAACGTACCGTTTACCGCGCCTGTTTCCGGAACCAAAAATGACAGGCGGTCGGAATATATTGAAGCCCCGACGCCGCTTCCTCAATCTCATGACATCCCCGAACCGGTCCCGGGCCGGTTCCATGCCGGAAGTAAAGAAACGCTCGGCATCCACGCTTCTAAGATTAATATGACCATCGAACGCGCGGAAGCTGCCGGCAAAGCCGCGTTCGGCGACGTTCAAGATATTTCATTGAAGTTTGTCCCGTATTGGAAATATACATATACGCTGCAAGTGGACCGAAAAATCGATAACGACCATATCAAGATGTCGGCGGCCGGCGAGGGTTTCCTGAATGCTGTTAACGGCATTGAAGATGATATCGATCTCGGCGACATCGGCACACAGACTGAAATCCCCGACATCGCGTATATTATGAAGCAGCCGAAAATGACAAAAGAAGAGGCTCAGAAAGTTGTTTTGGAAAAATTGAAACGCGCGCACACACAGGAAGTCAAATCCAATGACACGGACGCTCAATCCATCATTTATCAAAACAAAGTCTTCCGCCCGCAGGAGAGGGACTTCAACATAAAAATCATGCAAGTCTTCGCGTCCGTCTGGGAAGTTCAGGGAAAGAAAGCTTTCTTGGAGATCAATGCCTACAACGGCCGGCAACTTTCAAACCCGGCGGACGACGGCGCGGAATTTGTGTAAACGGAAAGGGACCCGGTTGTAACGATATCCGACCGGAAAGGAAAAGGTTTTATATCTTATTTGCCCGTAGAGTTTTTTATTATAACTCTATTGAAGAAAAAAACAGAGGACGAAAAATATGATCTCAATCACTGATGCAGCTGTGACCGCTCTGAAAGACGTTTTGAAAGAGCAAAACAAAGAAGACCACCTTCTCCGCGTTTTCATCGCCGGTATCGGTTGCGGCGGCCCGTCTTACGGGCTTGCTTTGGAAAAAGAGGCGGCCGATGTGGACAAAACCGTTGAAGTCGGCGCCGTAAAAATTGTTTATGACGGCGAGCTCGAAAAAACCGTTGAAAATCTGGTCATCGACTACATTGACAATGAAATGGGAACCGGCTTCATTGTTGAAGACCCGACCGCCGAACACTGCGGCGGCGGATGTTCCGGATGCCATTAAATAAAGAGAACAGATGAAAAGAGATGAAAACAAATCCGGCATGAATCGGCTGTGCCGTTTTCATGCGTATCTTTTTTATTTGTTTATGATTATTCTTTTTTGCAGTACGTTAACAATGGAAAATGTCATGAAATCGCCGGAAAGCAATTTTATAACATTTCAGAAACAGGAGAAGAAACATGTATCCGGGAATGGGACGCGGCGGAATGAATCCGAAAAAAATGCAGGGTATGATGAAACAGCTCGGCATCGAAATGATTGAAATCGACAATGCGGAACAGGTCGTCATTCAGACAACGGACGGCGACATCATCATTAGCAATCCGTCCATATCGATTATGCGCGCGCAGGGCGTTGACACTTATCAAATCAACGGCGATGTCAAGAAAGTGCCCAAAAAAGCAGCCATTCCCGCCGAAGACGTCCGGTTGGTTTGCGAACAGACCGGCGCCTCCGAAGAAGCGGCCAGAAAAGCGCTGGAAGAAAATAACGGCGATTTGGCCGAAGCCATTTTGGCTCTTTCCCTCTAACTTTTTTTTAAAATTGCGGCCTTTTCTCCGGCCGTAATTTTTGAAAGCGCAATTGTAACCGAGCGAAGCGGAGGCCGCAATTTTTTTAACTCGGATAATCCTTTTAATTTGAGATGACATTTTCGATTTATTGTCAAATAATTATTTTTTAATTTCAATCCATATCATTCCGGAGAAATAAATATGGGGCTGTTTAATTCAGAAATGACACCGGCAAAAGCCATTGAGGCTTTGGGTTCGGACAAAGAAGTGAAAGTTGAGAAAGGTGCCGAGTTTTTATTAAACGAAGGCACAAATGCCGTGCCGATAATGATTGAGCATTTGCAGACAAACGTTTCGCAAGCGGCACGTTCCAAGAGACATCAGCAGACTGCGACAAAGATTTATGAACTTCTCTGCCGCCTTGAAATTCCGGCGGATTTGTGTCCGGCTTTTATTAAAGTGTTAATGTCCGCTCCCGAAAATCCGGATTTGAGCTTATTTAATTTAAATGAAATGCCGGCGTATGTTATCGAAAACAGCTACGGGTTTTTGTCAGACACTTTGCAGGACGGAGACCCGGGTTCTAAAAAGAAAACGGTCCCGTTTTTGGAACAAATCGGCCTCCCTGTATCCATTTTACCGGTCCTGGGCTCCCTTCTGACCCGCGACTCGGGTTTTGCCGAAGAAGCGCTTGTTTTGATTCAAAAAGTTGAAGGAGATCTCTCTCCTGTTTCTGACCCATTGTATTCCATGCTGGACCTTTACCCGCTCGGTGATTTGGCCGTCAAGACGATTCCCGAATTGGGAGACCGCCTCCCGCCGAATATTGGAGTGCTTGATAAGTACCTGTCGGATTACAATTCGATGGCGCAAAAAAGAGCCGTCAAGGTGGCTGTTCCGCTGGCCGAATATAACAATGCCGTTTATGCGCTTCTTAAAAAAGCGATTTTGGCGGATGAATCCGGCCGGGCCTATATTTTGGAAGCCTTAGAGAAAAAGGAATCCCTTCTTCCGAATCAAATGGATTTGATTTGGATGATTTTGAACAACACGGATTCCCAATTGACGGAAGAGCGCGGCATGAAATTTTTCGGCCGGACTGAATCCCAGATCCGTCCGCTTGTTCTGCATTACAGTCAAAAGGGAGAAAGGGATGAAATCATATGCGCTTTGAAATGTATCCGCTACATGAAAGGAGAAAGCGCGCGCATCTGCGCGGAATTGCTTTTTGTTTACCTGAATGACGACGCGCTTCTTTTTGACACCGCCGGCTATCCCGTTTTTTCATATTTGGCCGGCCTTCTCAAAGAAAACTGTCCGGAAGCGCCGACAACGCCGGCGCTGGCCAAAAAGATGAGAGATTACTGCGTTCGGGAAAATATGGAAACACCGACGGAAGTCATGGCGCTTCTCGGCCCGGAAGATTTGGCCGACGTGATCGAATGGTCGTTTAAACGTATCTTTGATTCATACGGCATCGGCTACACGGCCGAATACGCCAATGAAATGATGGCGGGCATCTCCGAGTTGGTCGGATTTGAAAAGGCGACTTTGGTTTCGTTTATCAAAGCCATCGGTTATTCTTACAGCTTTGACAGCGCAGAAAACAAACCGGTCCTTGCCCACAAAGATACGGCGGCGGCGATTAACCGGCTGCGCGCCGTCAATACGCCGGCAACCTGTAATTTGCTGCACTTGGTTTCCCGCAAAAAAGATATTACCTTGTCCCAAAAAGACGCGACGGGCGCCGAAGTTTCATCCGTCCGGCTATCGTTTGAAGAACACCGCCGTTTAGCGATTGATGAGTTGGAACGCCGCGGTTTTCCGTCTTACGCTCCCGTAAATTATTTAAAAGTTCAAAAGCCGCATTATTGACCCCTGATTGATTTTTTCGATTTTCAAACGGCTGTTTTTTTGAAAAAAAACGCCGAACCGTTTGTTTTTTATTAAACGGTTGCCTTTAAGGACAATATTCAAAAAGTGATATTTATGCAAGAAAAAATTATTGAAATCTCAAACCGCATTAAAGAATTGCGTGAAGTTTCCGATGTGACGCCAAAAGACATTGCATCCGTTTTGGATATTTCCGTTGACGCGTATTTAAAATTTGAAAACGCTCAGGCCGATATTCCCGCCAGTATGCTTCTTGAAATTGCGAATTATTACAAGGTTGATTTATCCCTTCTTTTGACCGGCGAATCCCCGCGAATGAATGTGTTCACGGTCACGCGTGACGGGAAAGGCATTTCTGTTGAGCGCCGCAGTCAGTACAAATATCAGGCTTTGGCGGAGAAATTCATCGGCAAAAAAATTGAACCGTTTATCGTGGTGGCTGAACCTAAAGAAGAGGAGCCGACGCTTCATGCCCACCCCGGACAGGAATTTAATTATATTTTAGAGGGCAGTTTAAAGATTTACATTCACAGCAATGAAATCATTTTGAATCCGGGGGACTCGATTTATTTCGATTCCAACTATCCGCATGCGATGAAAGCCTTGGGCGGCAAGCCTGCCAAGTTCTTAGCAATCATATTATGATTTAAAACATGACGATTCGTATATAATAACCGCAAAAACCGTTTCAATTTACCCTTACCACGATTCATGAGAGAGATTTATGAGTAACCTGATCCATCGTTTTGTTCCAAAAGCTGAATTTGCATCCTATGAAGAGTTTAAAGAAAATTTCCGGATCGTTTTCCCGGATAATTTTAATTTTGCCTATGATGTGATTGACCGCTATGCAGAGGAAGAACCTGAAAAAATTGCGTTCATTTGGTGTGACGACCATGAAAACGAACGGATTTGCACGTTCAAACAATTGAAAACCGAAACTGACAAGGCGGCGAATTTATTCAAAAAATACGGTATCCGAAAAGGTTCCGCTGTCATTTTGACTTTGAAAAGCCATTACACATTCTGGATTTGTCTGCCCGCGCTTCATAAACTCGGCGCGATTGCCGTTCCCGCAACGCATATGCTGAAAGTCCGCGACATTGTTTACCGTCTTGAGAAGTCCGGAGCGTGTGCTGTTGTCAGCATTTCGGAAGACGGCCTCGATTTAAGTTTTGAAGAAGCGCTTCTCCAGCTGAACAAAACGAATTTCCTGAAATTTAATGTCGGCGGCAATTCTAAAGGCGTTGAAGGCTGGCTCGACTTTGAAGCGGAATTGGCCGAATCATCCGCCGACTTTGTCCGTCCGACGGGCGATCAAGCGGTGACAAACACGGATGATATGCTTTATTATTTCTCGTCCGGCACCACGGGTTTTCCGAAAATGGTTTGCCACAACTTCATTTATCCGCTCGGCCACATCTTAACGGCCGGTTATTGGCAGAATGTTTCCGATAACGGTCTCCATTATACAATGGCGGACAGCGGCTGGGCGAAATGCGTTTGGGGTAAAATATACGGCCAATGGATTTGCGGAGCGGCCGTTTTCATTTACGATTATGACCGCTTTGACGCCGGACACATGATGAATAAAATTTCCAAGTACGGCGTGACGACCTTCTGCGCGCCGCCGACAACTTACCGTTTCTTTATTAAAGAGGATTTGTCCAAATACGATTTCAGTACGCTTCGGTACTGCGTTGTTGCCGGGGAGCCTCTCAATCCGGAAGTTTTTGAAAAGTTCAAAGAATTCACCGGCATACAGCTCATGGAAGGCTACGGCCAGACGGAATTGATTGTTTGTATCGCGACTCTGCCGTGGATGACGCCGAAACCCGGCTCGATGGGCAAACCCGTTCCGTGTTATGACATTATGATTATCGGCGCCGACGGCAAGGAATGCGATGTCGGTGAAGAAGGCGAAATTGTTATCCGCGTTTCCGAAAATCCTGGGACGGAGAACATTTCAGCGCTGCCACCGGGCTTCTTCGCCTGTTACAAACATGATGAAGCAAAGACAAACGAAGCGTGGCATGACGGATTTTATCATACGGGTGACACGGCTTGGAGCGATGAAGACGGTTACTACTGGTTTGTGGGCCGAAACGATGACATCATTAAAAGTTCCGGTTACAAAATCGGTCCTTTTGAAGTCGAAAGCGCTCTGATCCAACACCCCGCTGTTTTGGAATGCGCAATCACCGGCGTTCCCGATGTGGTCCGCGGTCAGGTTGTAAAGGCCACGGTTGTTCTGACAAAGGATTACAAAGACAAAGCTTCCGACGAACTCAGACAGGAACTTCAAGACCATACAAAAAAGATTACGGCGCCCTATAAGTATCCGCGTATCATCGAATTTGTCAACGAACTTCCAAAAACCATCAGCGGTAAAATCCGCCGTGTGGAAATCCGAGAAGAGGATTCCGGCGCTTCAAAGAAAAAGTAAGCAGCCAAAGAAGAAGGAAGCAGCCAAAGAAGAAGGAAGCAACCAAAGAAGAAGGAAGCAACCAAAAAAGAAGGAAGCAACCAAAAAAGAAGGAAGCAACCAAAGAAGAAGGAAGCAACCAAAGAAGAAGGAAGCAACCAAAGAAGAAGGAAGCAATTCAAAAAAGAGTGAAACAATTCAAAAAAGAATGAAACAATTAAATTTCCGTCATTGTTTTTTTCTTTCCTTTTCTTTCCTTTTTTTTCAGTGGTGGGTAGTTTCCGCCTTTTTGATTTTATCCGTTTTTTGATTTGTCATTTCAATTTATCATTCATTTATCGTTTTCCTTGGCGGATTGCTTTCTCACTGTCATTAGTTATAAATATGGTTATTCCTTCCTAATGTCCTAAGTTAAAAATATGAATTGATTCTCTTCAAGTTATTTTTAGAGGTAGACAATGTCTGATGTACAAAATAAACAATCTCCTTACCCCGTTATTCACGCGCTGGAATGCAAAGCCTGTGGCCGCTGCGTTTTGGATTGCCCGAAACAGGTTTTGGAGCTCGGAAAGGTTTTGAACGAACGCGGTTACGCTTTTGCCGTTTACAAGGGAGAGGGGTGCAGCGGCTGCGGCAACTGTTACTACACCTGTCCCGAGCCGAACGCGGTTGAAGTGCGGGTTCCGAAGGTTCCGAAAAAAGAGATAACGGAGGCTTAAATTATGTCTGTTCAATTGATTAAAGGAAATACGGCTGTCATTATCGGCGCAATGTACGCCGGCTGTGACTGTTATTTCGGTTACCCGATTACGCCCGCCAGTGAAATTTTGCACGAAGCGTCTCATTACTTCCCCAAAGCCGGACGCAAAATGGTCCAAGCGGAATCCGAAGAAGCGGCAATCAACATGGTCTACGGCGCGGCTGCCGCGGGCCACCGCGTTCTGACGGCGTCCTCCGGACCCGGCATGAGTTTGAAACAGGAAGGCATTTCTTATTTGGCCGGCGCCGAATTGCCGGCAGTGATTGTGGACATCCAGCGCGCCGGTCCGGGTCTCGGCAACATCGGTCCCGAGCAGGCGGACTACAACCAAGCTGTCAAAAGTGGCGGTCACGGCAATTATAAAAGCATTGTTTTGGCGCCGAATTCGATTCAGGAAATGTGTGATTTGACGTACAAAGGATTTGATTTGGCGTTCAAATACAGAAATCCCGTTATCATTCTGTCCGACGGTGTTTTGGGGCAGATGATGGAGCCGGTCGTTTTTCCGGAAAAAGCAATAGAGCCCGTGATTGACACATCGTGGGCGGTTTCCGGAACAACCGAAACCAAGAAAAACCTCGTCACGTCCATCTTTTTGGATTTTGCGCAGCAGGAAGCTTTTAACGATAAATTGCAGAAGAAGTATCAGGAAATCACGGACAACGAACCTCTTTTTGAAGAGTACATGACAGATGACGCGGAAATCGTTTTGGTTTCCTACGGCATCAGCAGCCGCATTTCTAAGAGCGCCGTTGACGAAGCCCGCAAAGAAGGCCTGAAAGTCGGTTTGTTCCGCCCGATTACGCTTTATCCGTTCCCGAGAAAAGAGATTCAAAAAATTGCAGAGCGAGATTGTACATTCATTTCCGTTGAAATGAGCGCGGGTCAGATGCGGGATGACATCATGCTTGCCATCCTCTGCAAGCGTCCCGTTGAATTGGTCAGCCGTCTCGGCGGAAACATTATTGATATCGGTAAAGTCATGGAAAAGATTCGCGAAATCGCAAAGAACAGGGAGGTGTGAAAATGGCGGGCGAAATTCAGAAAAAATGCGTTGATTCGGGCCGGGAAAAGGTGTTCAAAAAACCCGAGAGCATGAATGACGTTTATGTCAGAAAAGGCGGCGCGGCGCCAACCGCAACGCACTACTGCCCGGGCTGCGGCCACGGCGTCATTCACAAATTAATCGGTGAAGCTATTGACGACCTCGGGATTCAGGACCGCTGCGTTTTGATCAGTCCTGTCGGTTGCGCCGTTTTTGCTTACTACTACTTTGATTTCGGCAACGTCCAAACCGCTCACGGCCGCGCGCCTGCGGTCGGAACGGGCATTTCCCGCGCGCGAGATGACGCTGTCGTTATGTCTTATCAGGGCGACGGCGATTTGGCGTCTATCGGCCTCAACGAAACGATGCAAGCCGCCAACCGCGGCGAAAAGATGTGCGTCTTTTTCGTCAACAACACCGTTTACGGCATGACCGGCGGCCAGATGGCGCCGACGACGCTGATCGGTGAAGTCACTGTCACTTGTCAGGATGGCCGCGACCCGGACTGTGCCGGCTATCCGCTGCATATGTGTGAGATTTTGAACAACCTGACGGCGCCCGTTTTTATTGAGCGCGTATCGGTTTCCGACATCAAGCACATTCGAAAGGCGAAAGCAACCATCCGAAAAGCGCTTGAAGTTCAGCGCGACGGCAAGGGATACGCTTTCGTTGAAATTTTGTCCGGCTGCCCGAACAATTTGAGACAGGATTCCAAAGAATCGATCAATTTCATCAACGACCAGATGGAAAAGGAATTTCCGCTCGGCAATTTCAGGGACCGGACAGCTGAAGTCAGCCCGCTCATCCGGCCGGACAGCGATTTCTCCAAAGCCAAGCTGGATGAAATTTTCAATGTCAGCTCAGGCATTGAATACGCGAAACCCGACCCGGACTTTAAGGACTGTTTGGTCAAAATCGCCGGTTTCGGCGGCCAAGGCGTTTTGTCAATGGGCATCATTTTGGCTCAGGCCGGCATCTTCGGCGGCAAAAATGTCTCATGGTATCCGTCTTACGGCCCCGAACAGCGCGGCGGCACATCCAATTGTTCCGTTGTCCTGTCCGCGAATCCGATCGGCTCGCCCGTTGTTTACAACCCCGGCATTTTGGTGGCGCTCAACCGCCCCTCGCTTGAAAAGTTCGGTAAAGATGTGAAGCCGGGCAGTTACTTGATTTATGATTCATCCATTGAAAATTACACGCCGCCCGCGGGTGTAAAAACGCTTTGTGTTCCGGCTGTTGACATCGCTTTGAAAGGCGGGTCGGCAAAAGCCGCGAATACGGTCATGCTCGGCGTTATTTTGGCGCTCGGTAAAACGGAATTGACGGAAAAAGAATTTGAAAAAGCAATTGCAGAGTCATTTTCAGACAGGCCCAAATTGATTGAGTTGAATCTGAAGGTTTTAAAAGCCGGATATGAATGGGCGAAAGAGAATTTGAAGTAATGGGGTTTTCCATTACTTCTTTTTTTTGAAGAAGTTGATTGAATGAATTACTACTACCGAAATACAATAAGTGATTTTTTACGAAGAAACACGAATGAAATAATCGGTTCAATCACTTGCTCCAACGAATTCGACTTACTTTTTTCACAAAAAAAATCGTGGGAGTCTCAAATACCAATATTGAAAAATGCTTTGCAGGATTTTGACGGTGAAATTTTCTTTGAGTTTTCAATTCCACGAATGGGGAGACGAGTGGATACACTTGTTATCATTAAAAACGTCGTATTTGTCATTGAGTTTAAGGTTGGCGCCAGTCATTTTTACAATCAAGATGTCGAGCAGGTCTGGGATTATGCTTTGGATTTGAAAAATTTTCATAAGACAAGCCACAATGTTGTATTGGTTCCCGTTTTAATTGCAACTGACGCAAAAAATTCATTTACTGAAATCCGTCTCACTTCTCACGACGATAATTTGGCTTTACCTGTTAAAATCGGCAGCAATGACTTGAAAGACGTGATACAAAAGTCTTTACTTTTCTTTTCAGATGAGCCGCAAATTAATG
>Ga0123353_10006628_pt1 | contig 15466 bp, 14 predicted proteins | sample TergutLab28metaG_3_FD_92763 | JGI IMG/M metagenome (GOLD analysis project Ga0123353, IMG submission 92763) | Labiotermes labralis P3 segment gut microbial communities from Petit-Saut dam, French Guiana - Lab288 P3 | ecosystem: Host-associated > Arthropoda: Insects > Digestive system > Gut ... | reverse complement strand
GCTTCGGATTTTTCGCTATCGGCATCTTTCCAACGTAGGGAAAAGGCGAGAGCGTTCGATTGGAGGATGTCCCAAGTGAGCATGACGATATTTTAACATGTCGCGGCTGGTTTGGGGGTGCATCGGCGAACCGGAGTACCGGCTAAATGATTCGGCCTCACCGGCGGTCTTGCGCCCGACCGTTCTTTGTGCTAAAATACCGGCATGAACATCGAAAGGATAGAGCAGTTTTACTCTGATCCGCCATATCGGCAGTTGTCGTTCAATGGAATGACCATTGAAGGCTTTTCTCGCGCCGCTATGCAAACATACTGGCGAATTCCCGAATTAAAACTCGGTTTCGATCTCGGTGGGCAACCCTGGTCATTCATGGGAACACCCCAATGGTTTGTCTCGCACACCCACATGGATCATCTTCTTGCCCTGCCCGCTTACGTTGCTCGGCGGCGAATGATGAAAATGGAACCGCCGAAGATTTACTTGCCTGTCCAAGCCGTTCCCCGAGTTCGGCAACTGCTGGACGTGTTCATGTACTTGGACCACGGGCGCTTGCCGTGCGAATTGATCGGCGTAAAACCCGGTGAGGAATATGAACTTTCCCGCGAACATGTCGTGAGCGTCTTGCGGACGGATCACTCGATCCCCTCAGTCGGCTATCTCGTTTGGGAACGGCGAAAGCGGCTTAAACCGGAGTATCAATCGTTGACCGAAATGGAAATTCGGAAGTTGGCAATCACCGGTCATAAAGTTTCTGCCGAGATACGTTTTCCGCGTGTTGCCTATCTCGGCGATAGTACACCGAAGGGACTCGATGACAATCCCGATATGTATGAGGCGGATATTTTGATCTTGGAAATGTCGTTCGTTGCCAAGCGGCACCGCACCGAGTTGATTTACCGTCGTGGACACATTCATCTTGATGATATTATTGACCGCCGGGATATGTTCCGCAATGAACTCATCATTGGCTCGCATTTTAGTACCCGGTGTACCGACAGGGAGATTGAAAGGATCGTGCGTAAACGTATTCCCGACATGTTGGACGACCGGTTGGTGTTGTGGTTTTAGCGGGTTCCGAACTATTTTTCAAAACACCCATTGATTCCTTCCAAGACAAGATTCCTATGGTGTTTGACCTGCGACGAAGGAATGATACGAGTAATTTCTGGCATAAGGTATTGCGAATCTCCACCCGCCAGCACCAGCCGAATATCTTCTGCTCGGCGAAAAAACATTCCGGTAAATTGCATGATCGCTCCGATAGTTCCCCAATAGATTCCACAGTGGATTGCGTCTTCCGTGCTTTTACTGGGAAAAACGGGCGGCGGACTTTTGGCACATTCAGGCATATGCGGAATCAGTACTGTCGGCAACTTGTTTGAGATGTTCGGATAGGTTTCCGACAGGGTCGTTAAGCCGGGTAAAATGGCACCGCCGCAAAACGTTCGATTTTGAACTATGTCAACCGTAATGGCTGATCCTGCGTCGACGATCAGCATTGGTGCATCGCCGTAAAATTCCGTTGCCGCATACGCGGCAAGCAACCGGTCAATGCCGACCTTGTCGGGGGATTTCACGGCAACCTTCAATGGAATGTGCTTTCGGTTAACTGTTGTGAACCGATCATTGGGTCTCCATCGACGAACGGCGACCTGTAATTTTTGGCTTGGAAAGTTACCGGTTTGGGCAATATACCAAGGAATAGGATCGGGATACGCCTCTGTCGACAACAATTTTGCGGGCAACACTTTTGCATCATACAACATGTCCCATACAAACAGATTTTGATAGAGTTTTTCCATGTCGAACAGACTATCCCGGCTCATCCCATGAATCTCGTAACACTCATCATGTATAAAGAGACCACATTTTAGATTGGTATTTCCAATATCAACAGCAATGTTCATGTGTTCAGGACTGCACCAGCGGCAAGAGGTATTCGACGGTGCTGTTCATATTGTCGAGTTTCGGATAATCCTCTTCGGGGATTTGAACCCGGTAGCGTTTGCGCAGTTCCAATACGATGTCGAGCAAGTCCATACTGTCCATCTCGAATTGCTCGCGGAAGGGAACGTCGTCCTTAATGGAGGCAAAGTCCTCGTCTGGCGCGATGTCCGAAAGGATGTTAATAACGGCTTCTCGAAGTTCAGGTCCGGTCATGCAAAAGGAGTCGATTTTGTTTCTACCGAGACCCCATTGTTACCGATTGGGGGAAATTGTCAATAGACCACCCGGGCACACTTTGCGGTTATGCGGTTAGGGGTGTCCCAATTTTGGGTGTGAACATGGATTCATCCTTTCATACGACACCAAACAAACAGTAATATCCTGCGGCGAACAGGAGTCCCGGCAAGAGGTTGGCGACCTTTATTTTGGCGTTCAGTACCATATTGAACCCAATTCCCAAAATCATGACACCGCCTACCGCCGAAATCTGCGTTACGAAAGCATCTGACAATATGTTCTGTACTTGTCCTGCGAAAATTTCGATGCTACCTTGATAAATCAAGATGACCACTGCCGAGAACAACACGCCAAGTCCCAATGAGGAGGCTAACACCATTGCGCTGGTGCCATCAAGAATCGATTTCGTATAAATGATGCTCCGATCCAGACCGAGTCCGCTTTCAATGGAACCGATGATTGCCATTGCCCCCACGCAAAACAGCAATGTTGCAGCGACAAATCCTTCGGCAAAGGTAGAGTTGTCCCCTTTACGGCTCACCATTTTCTGCATCCACAATCCCAATTGGTTCAAGCCGTCTTCTATGCGGAGGAGTTCGCCAGTGAATGCTCCCAGTGCCAAAGAGACGACCAAGAGCATGAGATCGCCTTTGATGGCTCCGGTGGTCCCAATGATGCAAACGCACAAACCGACAGCGCGGGCGATGTTTTCTGCGAACTTTCCCGGTATTCTACCTTTGAGCAGGAGACCGATGCTTCCGCCCAATAACACGGCGGCTACGTTGACTAAGGTTCCGATGATAGAGATTGACATAATATACCATTATAACCGTTTTGGAGATTACAAAAGGGACTCAAATCAATAGTGCCCCAAAATAACCCATAACCGATACGAACGGAAATTTTCTAACTATTTTGAGAGTCCCTAATTTTTCTGTCGATTTGACTCACTCGACGGATACCAAGTGATTCCCTCGTTTGGTTCCTCCCTTTGCGGATGGTCGGGCTCCAGAAATGGTGCCGACCCGATTTGATGAGTAAAGTCTCCTCCCCGGAACTCTTCTATATCAATTCGGTCTCGTGCGTTGCCTTTCAGCATAATGACGATGTGCACGCTCGCCCTTCCCCATCAATGAAAAAAGGATGTAGTCATGAAGAAAATATTTTTACTTGGTTCCCTACTGGGCATTCTACTCTTTGCACTGCCATCGGTAGCGCGAGCGCAGATCATTGTTGCGGATGTCAATGACAACTACTTGGCAGCGGGGCTTATCCATCAAAAATATACCGCTTGGAATGCGGTTCGGGATCATGTGATTTCTGGTGCAAGCCAAGTTCCCCCAAGATACGAAACCTCCAACTACTATGGTCAAAGCCCCTGTGATCGCGTTCTCGATTATATACCCGCTGTCGGTTGCAAAGTATCCAAGTCGCACAGCGCATGGGGTAATTACATTGGTCGCGATTCCCGATACCAGAGTTCCATGAGCGGCGATGACTGGAGGATCGGCGGTAACGGTGTACAACTCGGAACGGACATCTTCCGAAGACGAAATTGGCAATTCGGAACGTTTTTCGGTTACGAAAATTTTGCCGCCTCGAACGCAGGCGACCGCATTCATGCGAAGGATCACTATGTCGGACTGTATGATGTCCATGTTTTCAGGAACGGTGCAGACCTTCGCACAGTGTTCAGTTACGGCTGGCAAGATTTCAAGTCGCAACGAAATTTTCAGGGCGGTGCGTTTGGAACCGCTTTTCGCGGCAATACCGCCGAGTTGAACGTTGAATTGGGCAAACGCTACTATTGCGACGGTCATTACAAAGCATGGAGTGTAAGACCCGTCGTTGGTTTGGATTGGCACTACATGCGACTCGGCAGTGGACAAGAAACCTCCAACGGTGCAAATGCACTTCGATATCACGGAACAGATTTTGCACAACTATTTTTTCGTTTTGGTTCGGACTTCCGATATGAGCGGGGACGTTGGGCGGTTGAAACCGGTTTGTACTATTCCTACGACCTTCGCGGAGCCGATTTTTGGTCGGAGGTCTCCTCGACCCAGCCCGGAAACACTGACCGGGAGGCTCTCATCAGTAGCACACTGGGACGTTCTGTTTTATCTGTCAATGTTGCCAGTTCGTGGCAGGTGGCGCGTAACATCACAGCGTTTGTCGGCTATCGCGGCGAGGCGACCCCGGACCAGTCGGGAAGGGGTTACGCAAACACCGGCTACGCAGGTTGCGCATGGCGATGGTAAGGCTAGACATGCACTTCCACAATATCCTGATCGTTCAGCACATAATCCCCCTTCACAACAGTACCGTCATGCACGGCACTGCCCCAGACTTTGCCGTATCGCAAATTCTTGACATAATCCTTGTGAATCAACTCCGCAAGATCAAGCAAGGTGTCTCCCCGGCTCAACGTAAAGGGACGATCCTTGTCGGCTTCCTTCTTTTTAGGGTCCTTCGTGTAAATCCGAATGACATCCAGCGACTCGTAAATGGCATTGCGAAGTTCCTCCAATGTTTCCACGCGGTTCGCCGAAATCTTAAATTCCCGAAAGGGGATCGGACAAATTTCACGAAACAATTCCAGCCGGTCTTCCGCTTCGGGAGAATCAATTTTGTTTGCCAAAAAAAATGTTTTAGTGAAAGCCAACCCGACATCCTCTTCGTCCAAACTTGACTCCGCCGCCAATCGGGTTTTCGTTGTTGAAAGTTTCTCCAACACTTCTTTACACTGTTCGATGCCGGAGTCGTCATCGAGATCAATCAACAGCAGAGCGAGATCGGCACTGCGAAGCAGACCGACGATATATGGCTCCAAAAAATCGGCGGTGATCGGCGGCGTGTCCACCAGTTGCACGAACACGTCCTGCCACACCATCATGCCGGGCTGTGGTTGTTTGGTCGTAAAAGGATAGGGAGCGACTTCGGGCGTAGCGCGTGTTAAAGTGGCGAGCAACTGACTCTTGCCCGCATTGGGAGCACCGATGATAACGGCAGTTCCCGCCCCTTGCCGAGGGACACGAAAGGATCGGGAAGCACCGCCTCCTTTTTTCCCACCGCTGGAACGTTGCTGTTCCATCTCCTTTTTGGCTTCGGAAATCTGCGTTTTGAGTTTCGCTTGAAGCCGGTCGGTACCCTTATGCTTCGGCATTTCTTGAAGCATAATTTGCAACCATTTGAGTTCGTCTTCCGGCGTTTCCGCCCGGCGATAGTTATCTTCGGCTTTCTTGTATTGTTGTGTTAAATTGGCAGGCATATAGGGGCTCTCCTTACATCGGTGATGCTGAAACGGATACGCAATTCTCTCACACGATTTTCTTATACTTTTCGCGTCGGTGTTTCAAGTGATTGGGGTTTTTCGCTTTGAGTATTTCTTCATAAGCGGAAAAGTTACCTTCGAACCACGCAACTTTACCGCTCCCCTCGAACACGAGGAGGTGTGTACAAATCCGGTCGAGAAAGAACCGGTCGTGCGAAATAACCATGGCACAACCGGCAAAGTCGATCAATGCTTGTTCCAAGACCCGCATCGTGTTGACATCCAAATCGTTCGTCGGTTCGTCGAGCAGCAACAAATTGCCGCCGCGTTTGAGCAGTTTTGCTAAATGCACTCGATTGCGTTCACCGCCGCTACACTCGCCGACCAACTTTTGCTGTTGTGTTCCCCGGAAATTGAACCGGGAAACATACACCCGGCTATTCATGCGGATATTGCCGAGTTCGACAATGTCTTTTCCGTCGGTAATTTCCTGAAAGACCGTGTTTTCATCGTTCAAAGCATCCCGATGTTGATCGACATGTGCCAACTGCACCGTCTCGCCAAGCGCGATTGTACCAGCATCTTGTTTTTCTGCGCCAACAATCATCCGGAACATCGTCGTTTTGCCGGTTCCATTCGGACCAATGACTCCGACAATCGCACCGGGTGGAATGTTAAACGAACAATCACCAATCAGTACCGCGCGTTTGCTGGCAATGTCGTATCCTTTCGTAACATCTTTGAATGTAAGGACTTTGTTGCCGAGTCTAGGTCCCGGTGCGATCTGAATAATGGTGTCGCTCTTGTCGTCCAAGTTTTGTTGCGCCGCCAATTTTTCGTATGCATCGACTCTCGCTTGATTTTTTTGCAAGCGACCCTTGTGTGCCATATTTATCCAGTCGAGTTCCCGGCGGAGCGTTTTTTGCCGCTGCGATTCTTGTTTTTCAGAAACACGCAGCAGTTCTGCTTTCTGCGCCAGCCACGATGAATAATTTCCCTCAAAAGGAATGCCACGCGTGTTTTCCAGTTCGAGAATCCATTTGGTAATGTTGTCCAGAAAGTATCGGTCGTGTGTCACGATAATGACCGTACCGGGATACTCTCGGAGCGTTCCTTCGAGCCAGTGGACAGTTTCTGCATCGAGGTGGTTTGTCGGTTCGTCAAGTAACAACAAATCAGGCTTTTCGAGCAGTGCCATACATAGGGCGACGCGACGGCGTTCTCCGCCGGACAGTTGCCGAACGATGGCATGATCGGGAGGCAGTACCAGTGCGTCCGAAGCCATGTCGATGATACGACTAAGTTCCCAACCATTGATCGCATCTATCTCCTCTTGGAGTTTGTCCATTTGTGTCATCAGTAGATCGAAGTTTCCGGATTGTTCGGGATCGCCTAGTGCCGCTGCGACATGATCGTGGGATTCGATTAGATCGGTGATGGGTTTTATGGCGGTCAATAGATTTTCCCGAACGGTCGCATCAAGCATCAGTTCAGGCTCTTGGGCGACGTATTTGACCTTCATTCCTTTGGTGAGTTTTGCCTCTCCGTCGATGTCGGTGTCGAGCCCCGCCATAATTTTGAGCAGGGTGGATTTCCCGGAACCATTTTCGCCGACGATTCCGATTTTTGCACCGTAATAGAAGGAGAGTCCGATGTTTGAGAGGACAGTTTTTTCGCCATATCGTTTGGTGACATGACTCATTTCAAAAATAAAGTGCGGTGCCATTGCACAATGCCATTGTGAAGCGGCGTGAGAAACCCCATCGCATGTGATTATACCGGATTGCTTGCAAAAAACCAGCGGGAAACTGATTCGCCCTCATTAGATATAGCCATTCTTTCATAAGGCACCGCCCCCATCCGATTCCAGTATTGTCGCCGTTACGGTGAACACAGGAATTCCCGGTGTCCAGCCACTTACTTGTGTCGGTTTTTGTATTTGAAGGTTCCCTTATCGTATTTCAAAGTTAGGGAAAGGTGCCGTTTCGGATCGGCTCTGACGGGTAGAAGGAAATTTGACCCATCGGCAACGTTCCAGTGGATCGGACGACCACTGCGAGCGAACTTGGCTCCACAATTCGTACAACCGTGTGAAAAACATCATCAGGCTGCCCTACGTTGCATTGACGGTAATTCAACACTTTTCGGAGAGACAATTTCAATCATTTCACCATCACCGTCGCATATTTTGAGCGTTTGAGCTGCCGCCGACCAAACCGCCGTAAAGCCTGTTGCGGTAAAACGATAGCCATAAAAGGCATCGCCGAGCAATAAAATCTGTTGGGTGATTGCGCTATCAGCCGGAAGACGCAACCGCCGGGCAACCTGCCGAACACGTTGCATTACAATGTCAATTTCCTGAACGTCGCTCATCAGAGTTCCTCCGTGGTGAGTACCGATAAAATCGTCTGTAACGGTTATATCGACAATTCCTCGCGGAAAATTGAAGAAATCGGCAAAAAAGCCGGAAACCCCGCATAATGTACCTCACGGTTTCTCGCTGTCGGGACACTGGCAGATCAATTTCCCGCAACCTGGACACCCTGTACCGTACTTTTTGGCTAATGCTTGCGTCAGATCGACGTTTTTGATGTTGGCAAGAGTGGCGAGCCAAGCCAACACATCGGCAAACTCTTCGTGCAGTTCCTCGCTGGAACCGATTCTGATGGCAGCCGCCAGTTCGCCGATTTCTTCCGTGAACCACAAAAACGTCGCTTCGGTTCCACGGGCGGCATCCTTGTCGTAATACATTTTGCGGATCAACTCTTGCAAGTCGTGTAGTGTAATTTCGGTGTTCACTGTCTCAAACTCTGTGAAGGGAAACTTGTGTTAGGTTGTTGCTGAAATATAGTATACCATTTTTCGCCCAACGTCCGTCATTGCTCTTCCTGTTGGAAAACTTGCAGTCGGACAGGTTTACGATGCGGCACAGTATAGTATAATAATCTGTCATGGAAAATGTCATCATTATAGGCAGTGGACCAGCGGCTTGGACGGCGGCAATCTATGCGTCTCGCGCTTCGCTCGCACCGCTCGTCATCGAAGGGGATGTTACCCATGAAAATCAAGTTAGCGGAACGCTCCCGATGGGGCAACTCGCTTTAACCAGCGAAGTCGAAAACTTTCCCGGCTTTCCGCCCGGCACGTTGACCGAATATCTTCATTCCGCTATTCCCAAAGACCGACTCGCCATACTCCCTCCGCATGAACCCGACGAACAATGTATCAGCGGACCGGAACTCGTCGAATTGATCCGCGCTCAATCCGTGCACTTCGGTACACGGGTTATTACCGCCGATGTTTTCGACGTGGACTTCACCGGCTTGCCGCTTAGACTCATTTGCTCTGATGGCAAGACTTACGAAGCGAAAACGGTAATCGTGGCAACGGGCGCGAGTGCTAATTATCTGGGATTGCCTTCGGAAGACCGATTCAAGAATCGCGGAGTCAGTGCTTGTGCCGTTTGCGATGGCGGTTTGCCTCGATTCCGTGGTGTGCCGATTGCCGTTGTCGGCGGTGGCGATGCCGCCGTGGAGGAAGCCCTCTATTTGACGAAGACCGCCTCGAGAGTATATCTGATTCACCGCCGCAACGAACTTAGGGCATCAAAAATTGCCGCCCAAAAAGCGATGGAGCATCCGAAAATAGACATCTTGTGGAACACGATACCAAAGGAAATCTTGGGGAGCGACAAAGAAGGCGTAACCGGCATGTTGCTCCAAAGCACGGTGGACTTGCCGAATAGAGAGATTGCGGTCTCCGGCGTTTTTGTGGCGATTGGACATACGCCGAACACAAAGTTTTTATGCGGTAAGGTTGATCTCACGGAAAAGGGATACATGGTCCGTCCGATTCCGTTTCGGTCGAATACGAGTGTATCGGGAGTCTTTGCGGCAGGAGACGTTGCCGATGATTATTACCGGCAGGCAAACACCGCCGCCGCCGGAGGTTGCATGGCAGCGATTGATGCCGAACGCTACCTTGCTGAATGAACGGGGGCTAATCGAGAGCGGTCTCACGCACGACCTCCTCAATGGTCGTGAGTCCCGCATGGATTTTTTCCATGCCGGCATCTCGAAGAGACGACATACCATTTCGAACAGCCGCCTCACGTAACGCTCCAACGGACGCTCCATTGTTGATCAATTCCCGAATATCATCCGTGATATTCATATACTCGTGAATTGCCGTTCGACCTTTATAGCCGGTATTGTTACAATTAACACACCCTTTACCATGATAAAAAGGTCTGCCCGACACCATGTCCAGTGTGAGGTCCAATTCGGAAAGTTGCTCTTGTGTGGGCGTAAACTGTTCCCGGCACTCTTTGCAAACCGTGCGGACAAGACGTTGTGCCAAAATCGCTTGAACCGTCGCCGTTATCAAGAATGAAGGAATACCCATATCCTTCAATCGAATGACGGAACTCGGCGCATCGTTGGTGTGAAGCGTGCTGAATACCAAGTGTCCCGTTAGCGACGCTTGCACGGCAATTTCTGCCGTTTCCTTGTCCCGAATCTCGCCGACGAGAATAATGTCAGGGTCTTGTCGAAGAATCGACCGCAAACAATGAGCAAACGTATTGCCGATGTCCGCATCAATAGGCATTTGAATAATCCCGTCAATATCGTACTCCACGGGGTCTTCCGTTGTCATTAACTTGTCCGTCATGGTATTCAATTCGGAGAGTGCCGCGTAGAGCGTCGTTGTTTTGCCCGAACCGGTCGGTCCCGTTAGTAAGACAATACCATTCGGACGTTCAATCGTCTTCCGAAATTCCCTGATCAGTTCCGGATCCATTCCGACTTTATCGAGATCAAGCATTACGACCGACTTGTCGAGAATTCGGCAAACAACGCTTTCGCCGAAGAGTGTCGGCAATACGCTAATACGAAGATCAACGACGTGACCACCGACGGTCAATCGAATACGACCATCCTGCGGCAGACGGCGTTCGGCAATGTCGAGATTAGCCATTACCTTAATTCTTGTCGTAATGGCGGACGCAAGGTGTCTCGGCGGCGGCACCATTTCGTACAACGTTCCATCGGCTTTGATGCGGATTTTGAATTCGTCTTCAAAGGGCTCAAAGTGAATGTCGCTGGCATGATCCCGGATACCGAGCAGGAAGACCATATTGAGCAGTTTCCGCACAGGAGCCGATTCGCTGAGGGCTTCGATGCTTGCCAAGTCGATGGCACTGCCACTTTCCATCGCGTCTTCCATATCCTTGAACAGTTTGCTGTTGGTAAGTTCGCCGATGATAGACTCAACGCTTTCAACATCGGAAGCATAATAGCGGTCGAGTGCCTGCTTGATTTCCCGCTCGGTGGTAACAACGGCACGGATTTCATAACCGAGAAAGTTGCGTAATTCATCGAGAACGGTGATGTTTTGCGGATCGCACATCGCAATGGTCAGGATGTCGTTCCGAAAACTGACCGGTATGACCTTATAGATTTGTGCCATCGGCTCGGTAACTTGGGAAAGAACTTCTGGGGGAATGGTGATGTCGGTCAAACCGACGACAGGCAGACCGAGTTGCTCGCCGAGTGCAACGGCGACTTGGTCGTCGTTGATGTATCCCATGGAGATCGCGGTTTCACCGATTTTTTCGCCGTGCCGTTGTTGATGTTCTTCCAGCAAGACTTCGAGTTGTTCCTCAGTGATGAGTTCGAGGTCTGCCAATACTTGTCCGAACCGTCGTAGTGCCATTGGGTAAATCCAAGGAAATGTTTCATCATTGACTTCATATTCTAACATAAAATTCGTCACAATGCAAATCATTGTCTGACGAAAAAGACTCGATATACAAAATCCCCTTTCACCAAGGGGGAGTGGGTTAGGGTAAGGGGAAAGCCCTATAAAACAGCAGGCAAGTCCGCAACCGGCAACGGAATGAACACGACTACACGATCCCTTCGAAGAAAACAATCAACTGTTGGGCATTGATTTTCTCCTACTCTTGTGATACACTCTCTTGTGATATACTTTTGCCATGCAGAATCGGCTTTTTGTCTCGTTTGGCTTTGGTTGTGTTCGAGGAATACGGTTCTCGAAATTCAATGAAGCCATAACGGTATAAAATAATAGACTTTCGCTTTTGAAAGGCATGCCACGTTGCATTTTGGCAAATCCTGGGTACAATAAGTCATAAGTCGCGTGTTCGCGATCCCTGTTGTTCCCCACACTTCGTAGAAAATGGACACAAATAGAACAGCGTCGGAAGTCAAGGCTGGCAACATAGGTGGGAGATGGGGGGGAAATTTTCCCACTTTTGACGGCGGACATTCTTTAAGACTGGTACTTTGGAACATTGTTTTTGTTCTGTTCCTGTTATCGTTGCTTGGTCTTTTGATTAGGCATTTGTTTTCGACTGATCTGGGTGGAACCAGTTGGCTGATCAACTACCAGGGCGGATTTGTTCGCCGTGGTTTGGCAGGGGAGATATTGCTTTTCTTTGCCACAAACTTCTCTGTCGACGTTCAATGGACGATAAAAATATTCTGTCTGTTTTGCTACGCGGCAGTGAGTGCCTTTTTCATCAAATCATTCTTGAATAGGGGCTATTCCTTGTATATTTTGCCAATATGTTTTTTTCTAGGGGGACCCGTATTGGGAGGATTTTGGGCAACAAAAGACCTACTCTTCATCTGTATTTTTATTCCCATTCTGTGGGTCTATGGCAAAGACCATTTACCGTTAAGCGCAAAGGTTTTGATTATCAATACTTTGGCAGCATTTATGATATTGAATCATGAAGTTTTTGCATTCATTGCCTTACCTATACTGTTTTTGTTGCTTTTCAATCTATACAAAAATAATGGCGTTTTTCGGTCAGCATTTTTGGCACTACTTCTTTTGTCACCAAGTATTTTATGTTTCTTGCTTTGTGTGCTTCATCGCGGCACCCCAGGAACGGTCTCGGCAATCTTGGCTTCGTGGGCACCTCTTCTGGGAACAATAGCAACCAAGACTGGTGAAGTACCCGTGGCTATTGCCGCTCTTGGTTGGGCAACTGACGATGCTTTTCGATTCCACATCCAAGTGAACTTTTTATCAAGAGATTGGGGTATTGGGTCGTTACTTGCGTGGACGGTTACATTTCCCCTCGTCTATTACATTGCGTCCAATGCTCTTTTAGCCTTTAGGAAATGCGAACACGATTTTACAGAACATCATAAAACCGTGTTGTCATCCCTATTATTTTTTCAGTTGTTGTGCTTATTTCCCGTTTTTGCCTTATTGTCTTGCGATTATCTTCGTGTGATTTTTTATTGGACAGCAAGTTCCTTTGCCCTATTCCTGTTGGTGCCCAGGGAAAAAATTGAGTCATTATTTCCCGGTATCTTGTTCCACTTCGTAAAACACTTCAATAATGTTTTGGCACATGTTTTGCCGCCTTCAAAAACAAGTCTTGCCTTTTTAATGCTGTTCTTAGGGATTACTCCCGTGTTTTTCAACATCATAGATGCTTTCAGAACAACGATGTTCTACAACGTGCTAAGTATATTGTCATTTCCACTGATGGGACTATTTGGAATAGAACACGGCACTATTCCGGTCCCAGGTTCACCATAACAAGTATGATTCCTGCACATGAAGCCCTATCTCAAACTCATCCGCGTCCATCACTGGATCAAGAATTTTTTGATTTTCCTGCCGCTGATTTTTAGCGGACAGTTGTTGAACGTTCACCTGTTGACCACTGCAGTTTTCGGTTTTTTCGGTTTTTGTTTGCTCTCGTCTTTCGTCTACGTTCTCAATGATATTCAAGACATCGAACATGACCGGCAACATCCAACGAAGAAAAACCGACCCCTTGCGGCTGGAACGATTTCGATTCCCTCTGCCAAAATTATTCTTGCCGTATTGATCGTTCTCGCTGCCTTGTTTCTGTTTTCCACTTGCAAATGGGGTTTGGGCTGGATTTTTGCCGCCGTTTATCTTGCTGTCAATTTGTGGTACAGCAACGGCGCAAAAAATGTTCCACTACTTGACATCGTGTTGCTCGTCAGCGGTTTCGTATTGAGATTATTGTTCGGTTCGGCAATCACCGGCATCGAAATATCGAATTGGCTTTATCTGACCGTGTTCGTTTCCTGTACCTACTTGTCACTTGGCAAGCGGCGGAATGAGTGCCGGCTTGCTCGATTGACACCGCAAGATATTGATGCACCAATAACCCGGAATGTGCTAAAATTTTACAACTACGAATTTCTCGACAAAAACATGCACATCTGTCTCGGGTTAACCATAACCTTTTATGCGTTATGGTGCGTTGATCCTGTGACGGTGCACAAAATCGGTAATCCGTATTTGGTTTGGACGGTGCCACTGCTGGTTGTTTTGGGCATGAAATACTCGCTGAATGTTGAAAGCCAGGGCGACGGCGATCCGGTGGAAGTGATTTTTGGCGATAAGGTGTTACTTATCCTCGGAGCAGTATTTGCCGGTATTTTAGGAGCAATGGTCTATTTTTGAGCCTTCGAAAACGAAACAAACGCATGCCTTGCGGCACAGAGTTGAAATTCCCCGAATTTGCGATATACTGTCCTCGTATTTTAGTGATTTCTGCCTATGCTGAACTGGATTCTCCTCGGCTACATGTGGCTCTATGTTCACCGTCCATTTGAAATATGGTCGATATTTCGTGGACGCGTGGAACTTATGTACGCAATAGTCATGATTATCGCATGGATTGCCAGTGCCTCAGAAAAACGATCTTTGGGGAATATTTTTACGCTGGCACTGTTCATGTACACGTTTGCGATTGCCGTTGCGACGCTTCTCAGTCCCTATACCAATGTTTTTGAAAATGGCGATTTGTACGAATGGCTCAAGTATGTTCTTTTTTATGTGATCCTCGTAACGAGTGTCAAGAACGAAAAGGATTTGAAATTTTTTGTTACCGGTTTTATTGTGGCTTGTTTTCTTTTCATTGGGCACTCATACAGGGAGTTTTGTGCTGGGCGGATTACATACGCGGCGGGAGCACCCCGACTTGTTGGTGTCGGCGTTACCTTCAGCGAATTCAACGACTACGGAACAATGATCGTTTGCATGTTGCCGCTAGTTTTTCCTCTGCTGACATTGTGCAAAAAAAACTGGCACTATCTGTTCGTGTTAGGATATACCCTTCTGACGCTTCGCAGCGTGATGCTGACCGGTTCACGAACCGCTTTTATTATGATGGTTACTCTGATGGTGCTCCCCGTCTTATTTTCACGACACCGTTTCAAATTGATTCCTATTATGCTCATCGTTGCTCCAACTGCATGGATGGTCATGCCCGATTCGCTCCAAAACCGCTATCGAACAATTTGGGACCCCACTATTAACGAGCAGGCAAATTCAAATATGCGTGGACGAACTGTGGGGTTTTACGATGGAATGCTTAACTGGGCAAATAATCCGCTTTTCGGTGTTGGACCGGGACAACACGGAGCAGCAATCGGGAGTCGTTTTCAAGCACATAATCTTCCCGGTCAGGTTGCTGGGGAGACAGGAACGCTAGGAGTGGTGACGTTTCTCCTGATGCTCTCATGCTTTGGAATCAATCATCTTAATATTTGGAAAAATTATAAATATCTCCAAGAAAAGAGACTCGGCAATGAAGGACTGTACTGTTGGCGGGTATCCATAGCAGTTTCGTATGCTGTCATAATGGTACTATTTCAGGGATTAGGCTTGCACAATGCTTATCGCTTTCCTTGGGTTTGGTTCGGTGCCTTTCAAGCACTAGCGACAATGATCATGCAGGAAAAAGTTGATGCGGCTATAAAGGGAAAACTACGACCGCGTCTGCCGGAATTGCCGATAAAAAGTAGTCCCTTCAAGAAAAGTGGATAATTTGTTTTGACGGCTGAACGGTTTTTCGCTGGGTTATTTCATTTCGTCCAACATTCTTTCGATCACTTCGTCATATCCAAACGAACCGATCAGCGTCGAGCCACGTTTCAGATTGACCGATGTTTTGCCGCACCAGAGTCCAATGTCGGCATGATC
>Ga0123353_10006627_pt1 | contig 15468 bp, 13 predicted proteins | sample TergutLab28metaG_3_FD_92763 | JGI IMG/M metagenome (GOLD analysis project Ga0123353, IMG submission 92763) | Labiotermes labralis P3 segment gut microbial communities from Petit-Saut dam, French Guiana - Lab288 P3 | ecosystem: Host-associated > Arthropoda: Insects > Digestive system > Gut ... | reverse complement strand
GGCGACCTGCACATCGTGTCGGCAGGCGGTACACCAGCCATCGAAGGGCTTGTTCCCCTTGAGATAGGTGTAAAACACATAGGCAGGGAGTACCTCGCGGTGAATCCACCCTTTGAGATCGCGTGGAGCAGCCGGGACACGCTCCATCGTCTCAAGAATTATCCGCTCCCGAGCGATGACGCGCTCCCGATGGCGGGCTTTCATAGTCTCCGTTTGCAGCCTATTCAGTGCCTCCAGCCCAGACCTGTCTTCCACTGCGCAAAACCGTGTAACGCGCTCCCTGTCTTTCTGCGTATAAAACGCGTACTCCTTGCGAGGCCAACCGCTGAACAGTAAATTATCCAGGCAGGCGGAGCGCCATTTCAGCGCCCCGTCCTCCGTATTCTCTGCTGTGATGTAATCCCGCCGGGTCTGGAACACCGTGTAGCGCGGAGCGGTATTACCCTGAACGGCAGATTGCCGGTCATAGATGTATATCGCCAGGACGCGCTGCCCGTCGATGAGCCTAACAGCTGTGCGGATAATGTAATCAACTACCTCTGTGTGAAGCAGGCCATGGCCGGGGGTGAACTTCAACTCCGGGTGGGCAAACTGTCGCAATTCCTTCTTACGCAGCGGCATTTTCCATCCCTCCGAACAATGTCATTTGCCCCTGCTCCGGTTTGGGCGGTTCAGGCTTTTTCTTTGGCTCCGGCTTGGGCTTGGGCTCTTTCTTAGGCTTGGAGGATTTGCCGCCACCGAAATACTGCTTGGGCACGAATTTTTCCTCTTTCTCCTTGTCCTCCTCCGCGTCCGGGTCACGGAAATAATCCACGGCCCATTGGTAGCACAGGTCATCAGGGACATCGCCGCCGTAGCCGTTGCCTTCCGGCTTTTCGTCGAGCGCCTCCATCTCCTGTTTGAGATACTCGCGTGCCTTGCGGTTGATATACCTGAAGCAGTTGATCATACTCTTGCGGGGATGCATAGTCAGCCGGGCAAGGGCAGGGTCACATTTGCACAGCGCCTGCACATACTGGGTGACGCTCGTTTTCATGTTGCGCCGGGTCAGACGTTCCAAATCAGCGCCAGTACGTTTGACGGAAGCACCAATCACATCGGCATCACTCATAGCAGTAAGCGCGGCGATGGCCTGCTCGTCAGCGGCTCTCTTAGCCCGCTGTTCGGCTTCCCATTTCTCCTTGCGCTTGGCTTCAGCCTCATACTTGATAGTTTCCTCCTGGCGGTCGTAGCCTGCGGGCTTCAGCTTGCGTTTGTAGCGCTGGAACCAAGCCCACATGTACTGCTCAACTGTTTGCTTTTTTCGTTGCTCAGGGATCTCCTGATAGGCGGTCTTTTTCATCTCCCGAAGCTTGCGTTTGGCCTCGGCTTCACTTTTAGCATACTTCCTTCGGATATCCGCTGTGCCATTCGTCTTGACTCCAACCTGAAGTGCGGCCACCCAGCGGCCATCCGCTCTCTGGAACACGCTACCTTCGCCATTACCTTTTTTGATCATTTTTATCACCTCATCCTTTATATAGCCACAGCTGCGGCAAAAGCGGACAAGGCCTGGCAGAAAATTTTGACACTAACTTGACACTAACCCAGAAGTGATTTTGAGGGATTTCGGGGGAAAACAAGGGTAGATGGTGCTTTCTGGGAGGGCACTCAGAGAAAAGAAAAAACCGCAGAAAGCTTGATACGCAAGGCTTTCTGCGGTTCGATTTGTGGCAGGGGCAGAAGGACTTGAACCCTCGGCACGCGGTTTTGGAGACCGCTGCTCTACCAGCTGAGCTATGCCCCTAGAAAACTCCCCTTCGGAGAGCCTCCTTATTATAAGCAATTTTTCGCCGCGTGTCAATAGCAATCGCAAATTTTTTGGGGCGTCTCCCGCAGCCGGCTCGTCCCGGCTGGCTTAATGCACAAAATTTTTTCTAAAATTCCGCCAAAACTGTTGACAGGCGCGAATGCTGTGGTATACTGTAGGTATCGACGGGTTGAGAGCGTGAGCACCTTGCTACGAAAATAAAAAGGTAGCAGGCCAGCACCTTGACAAACAGGTTTTCGACACCTCATAAAAGCAAACCACAGCAAAGCCAGGCGCCGGGTATTCCGGCACCTAGTAGGGCGCAGCCATCGCTACGCACTAACCGGGGATACCTGATAGCCCATCTTGGAAAGCTCGTGAATCAAGCGATTGGCGCGTTTGCGCTCACACTGCTGGCGGCGGTTGGCACTTGGGGCGGCAGCGTCGCTCCGGGAGGAACCAGGCAATTTACTATACGGCCTAATAACGGGCTTGCCGTCGGCACTTACAATCCGACCATCACAATCACCGGAAGCGATGGTACGAGCGCACAGGTAAAGCCGACATTTTCGGTGATGGCGGGGCTATTTGTAGCATTGCGCCAGCCACATAGTTGGTGTGTAGGCGTGAATGGCGGCACAAGTTCTAGTTTCTTTGTTGATTCCAACACCACCTGGTCCGTCTCGGTTCAATCCGATGAGCCGAATTGGCTGTCCGCATCCTCCGCAAGCGGAACAGGCAATGGCAGCTTTACGCTAACTGCCACAGCAAACAGCGGCAAAGCGCTGAGAAAAGGCACTGTGACCATTACTGCCTCTGGCTGTACGCCCGAAATAATCAACGTCACGCAGTTGGATAAGTTCGCTGACTCCGACCTGTTTGTCAAGCCTTCCAACGTTTATTATCACCCGCTTGCAAAATTTGCCATTGAATTAAGTTACGGTACTTATTTCCTGCTTGGGCCTTTATTTGAGGATATATTTGTATCTATTATTGAAACATTTTTCCCGCAAATCATATCAATAGAGGATATGCTGGTTGCCAACGACTTTATTGGCAGAGAGTATTTTCCTGACCCACAAACAACCACAACAACAAATCTGGTGTTGCCGCCCGCAACAATTTCACCATACAATAAATTGGAGGACTACACATATGGCGTTTTCGACTTATATAGGCTTAATGCTTATAGCTCTGGGTATGGTTTTCGTGCCACTCTGGGAGCTCATAATGCTACCCTGGCAATGGATCATGGGGCTCTTTGGGGGGTAAACACCCCCTCTTCCGGCGCTTTTGGGCTCTCTTCTATCCCTGAGGAAATCGTATATACAATCGCTCACCGCAAAATCGCGGTGGGTACGGGCGGCAATACCAGAGATTTGATTGTTGTAGCTATCCGTTGTGTCGAGGCGTACGGCTACGGCGCCCACGCCTGGCTGTAAAGCAGACACGCATAACCCCGCCCCCTGCCCCTTATCGGAACAGGGGGCTTCGCTTTTGCGTTTGCTTTACCCCAGCTTGCCAAAATCCCTGATCGTGCCAGAGGCCGTGGCGCTTTGGGCGAAGATTTCGCCGCCCGTGAAGGTGAGCAGCGAGCCCATGCCCGCGGTGCCGTTTTCATAGTGGCGGATGCCCTCGCGCTCCCATGTGCTGTTGTTGTGGCCGTGGCCGCAGAAGATGTGGGTGACCCCCAGGTTCTCCCGCAGGGGGGTGTACCAGTTGCCGTAGAACTCCTCGCGGGCGAGGTTGGTGTCGTGGCAGACGCACACGCGGTACTCATAGTCGGCGGAAGTATCCATGGCCAGGCCGTTCAACCAGTTGCCTTGCCGGGCGCGGTAAGCCGCGAAATCCGCCAGGCCCGCGTATTCCGGGTGGTCGTCGGCCTTGTCCTCGCCGGTATCCAGCACGGTGAAGGAGACGGGGCCGTAGCTTGCGGTGAAGTAGAGCTCGCCGGTATCGGTGGGAAAATAGCGGCGCAGCTCGGTGCCCCACTGGCCCCGGCTCTCGTGGTTCCCCCGGGCGTAGAGCACGGGGATTTCGCCGCCGCTCAGGGCCGCCGCCTGGGCGAGGATCCCGTCGATGAAGGATTTCTTGAACAAAAGCCCGTCGTCGGGGATATCGCCGGCGAAGACGACGAGGTCGGGCGCGCCCTCCGCCTGCGCCCGCAGGGCTGCCGCGCTGGCCAGCGCCCCGGCCCGGTCGCCGTGCACGTCGGTGTAGAACAGGGCGCGGACGGTGCCCCCGCCGCCGTAGCCCCTGAAGGCGTACGCCTGGCTTGCCGTCTGGCAGCCCTTGAGGGCGAAATAGCCGAAATTGAACAGGGCGTACTGACTCTGCACGCTGTAGCTGTCGCAGCCGTCGAGGATCTCCTTGTCCACGCGCACCACGTGCAGGGTGTCGTCGGAGCGGATGGTGCCCGACGCGGAATCGTAAAACGTGCGGGTTTCGCCGTCCGCCGTGACGTGCAGCGCGCCGGTGCCGCGCTTATCCGTAGCCCACAGGACGGCGTACTGCGTCTCGCTGACGATCATCACCACGGGGGGCGCCGTGATTTTGATGGGCACGGGCAGCAGGAGCACCCCGCCGGCCGCCATATAGAGCGCCATGAACCACGCCACCACCCTATCGATGACGCCGCCGAGGAAAGCCCCTATGGTCTCCATGATTTTTCCGCCTTTCCAACTGTATTTACATATAGTATCATAGCTTTTTTCGCGGGGATTGTCAAGCATGGGGAGGGGGATTTTTTTATTTTCTAAGAATTGCTTGCATTTTTTTCGTTACCCCCTCTGCCGCCAATTTGCCCTTGCGGGCGGCGGCATCTCCCCCAGTCATTCCGCCTGCGGCTTCATTGGGGGCAAAAGAAGACATAAAAAGAATTCAAAAACCGCTTGCAATCTTCCATTAAATTTGCTAAGATTGTTTTACTACAGGAAGGGAGACTTCACTATGCAAGCGATCATAGGCTTTTTCAGGCCGCTGTGGCGCGCCTTCGCCGGGTTTGTTCTGTGCGCCTTCGCCGCGGTTTCCACCTGGCTGTGCCCGCCCATCTGCCCGCCGGAGCCGCAGCTCCCGGCGGACCACCCCATCATCGTGCGGGACGCCCGCGCCGACAACTACGCCGCCACGGACGCGCTGGGGCGTACCCTGCCGGATTATGACCAGGTGGGCGCGCCCCGGGAGCGCTTTGTGGGCCTGTTCTACTGGACCTGGCACGTGTCCCACGCGCGCTGGGTCAGCGGCGAGGGGGACTATGTGCCGGTGAACGTGAACAGCATCGTCAGCGCCCACCCCGAGGCCTCGCATGACCTGCACTGGCCCGAATGGGGACCCATCGGCATGCCCCACCACTGGAACGAGCCCCTGTTCGGCTTCTATGACACGGACGACAGATGGGTGCTGCGCAGGCACGCCGAGATGCTGGCAAACGCGGGCGTGGACGTGATCATCTTCGACAACACCAATGGCTCGTTCACCTGGAAGGAGTCCTACGATGTGCTCTTCGAGGTCTTTGCGCAGGCGCGGGAACAGGGCGTGAACACGCCGAAAATCTCCTTCCTGCTGCCCTTCGGCCCCTCTGCGGACGCCGCAGCCCAGCTGCGCATGCTCTACGCGGATATCTACGAGCCGGGGCGCTACCAGGATTTATGGTTCTACTGGAAGGGCAAGCCCCTGCTCATGGCTTACCCCGCCTCGCTGAACGTGCTCAACGGGCAGACCCCCGCCGACCAGGACATCAAAAACTTCTTCACCTTCCGGCCCGCGAACCCCTCCTATACCACGCCGGGCGCGGCGGGGCAGTGGGGGTGGCTTTCCACCTATCCCCAGGCGATCTACCGCAACCGGATGGGCGTGCCCGAGCAGATGCCCGTGGGCGTGGCGCAGAACCACAGCGCCGCCAGGGGCTTGACCGCCATGAACGGCGAGAACGTCTTTGGCCGCGCGTATACCTCCAAGGGCTGCGACACCCGCGAAAACGCCGTGCGCCTGGGGGCGAACTTCGCCGAGCAGTGGGACTACGCACTGAAAATCGACCCGGAATTCGTGTTCGTCACCGGCTTCAACGAGTGGGTAGCGGGGCGCCACGAGGAGTGGCAGGGCGTGGTCAACGCCTTTCCCGACCAGTACAACGACGCGTTCAGCCGGGATATAGAGCCCAGCAAGGGCGAGCTGGGCGACGACTACTACTACCAGATGTGCGACTACATCCGCCGCTACAAGGGCGTGCGGCCCACGCCGACTTATGAAGCAGGCCAATGGGCCGTCTACTACGCCTACCCGGGCAATACCTTCGACCGGGACGACGTCGGCTACGGCGGCATCCATTATACGGACACCACCGGGCGCAACGATATTATCCGGGCGATAGTATACCGGGACAGCGATACGCTTTATTTCAACGTGGAGTGCGCGCAAAATCTCACGCCCAGCACGGACCCCGCCTGGATGCGGCTGTTTATCAGCACGAGCAACGGCCCGGCCTGGGAGGGCTTCCAGTATGTCATAGGCCGCGAGCAGCCCGGCATTGTAGAGAAATCCAAGGGCGGCTGGGACTGGGAAGTTGTCGGTCAAGCCGATTGGGAGGTTGTTGACGGCGAGCAACTCCATCTGGCCATTCCCAAAGCCACGCTGGGGCTGGATGGCGACGCCTTCGCGCTGCAATTCAAGTGGAGCGACAACATGCAAAATGACGGCGACGTGATGGACTTCTACCTCTACGGCGACACCGCGCCGCTGGGAAGGTTCTGCTGGGTGTATAAAGCGGGGTAGTCACCCCATCCCCTCATACGCCGCCGCCCAGGCCTTTACCGCATCTTCATCGTACACCGCCGGTATCTTCAGCGCGTGGCGCTTCAGCCGCTGGCTGGCGGAAAGCGCCCCCGCCATGCGCAGCAGCAGGGACAGGTGCCCCGCCCCACGCAGGCCCCGCACGGCCATCTGCGGCAGGGTGAGCGTGACTTCCTGCCCCACGCGCGCCCGGGTCATCTCGGCGGACTCCAGCAGCCTGCGCTCGAAGATGCGGTTGATCTGCTCCGGCCGCAGGGAGAGCAGGAAGCTCTTGAGGACGTCCAGGGAGGCGTGCGCCGCGCCGATCTGCCGCATGTACTCCACCTGGTAAGGCCACAGCGCCGCCGCGGTGAAGTTATTGCCGCCGGAGGAGAGAACGGTTTCCGCCAGCAGCCGCCCGGCGCGCACGGCGTTGCAGATCCCCGAGCCCACCAGGGGCACGGTCATGGCCGCGGCGTCGCCCACGGCGGCGTAGCCCTCCGCCACCATGCGGCCCAGAGGCCGCCGCACCGGGATTTTCACCACCTGCCCGCCCCGGAGGATTTCGTCCCCCATGGTGGGGTGCCTTTCCAGCACCGACTGGCGCACCTGCCCGGCGTAGGCGTGGTCGGTATCGCCGAAGGAGCCGCACAGCAGGTCGGTGTAGCCCTCCTCCTCCCCGATCCAGGCGATGCACTGCCGCCCCAGGGGGAAGAAATAGACGCTCCAGGGGCCGCCTAAAGCGGCCTTGCCCGTATGGTTGAAAAACGCGCGCCAGACCGTGAAATACTGGTCCCTGCGGAAGTGGCGCACGATGCCGAGGTCTTCCGGCAGCTGCGTGCGTACGGGTGAATCCATCCCGGCGGCGTCGATCGCAAGGTCGGCGGTATGCGCATGCGTATCGCCGCTTTTGTCTTTTACGGCGAGGCCAACCAAGCGATTGCCCTCCAGCAGGGGCTTTTCGACGGAAGCCTCGAACAGGAGCTGCGCGCCGCTTTCCCGGGCGAAGGCGATCAGGTGCCGCAGGAGCGCGCGCCGCTCGATCACGGCCTCCAGGCTTTCGCTGGCGTAGGCCGTGACCTCCCTGCGCGAGGGGCTGATGAAGGTCATGTCGCTGGCCCGCCAGGTTTCCGGCGGCAGGGCGATGCCCGCCTCGCCCAGGCACGCCAGGTTGAGCACGTCCGTCCAGTCGTAGCCCAGGTTTTCCTCCGGGCAGCGCTCGAATACCGTGACTCGCGCGCCCTGCTTCGCCAGCAGGCCCGCGGCGGCAAGGCCGCCGTGCCCCGCGCCCGCGACTAAGATTTTCATACGGAACCCTCCTCTGTCCAGAATAATTTTTTATAGAAACAGTATATCAATATGCCGGGGGATTGTCAACTTTCTTTTGTCCCCTCTGCGGGCTTGCTTTTCTCCACCCCCTCTGCCGCCAATTTGCCCTTACGGGTGGCGGCATCTCCCCCACTCATTCCGCCTGCGGCTCCGTAGGAGACGCTAGCCCCATCGGGGGCGATCCTGACGGTTGCCGCAAGCTTTGTTTAGGCACTGGTGTCCGCGACAGAGAGGGCAAAAAAGGGCTATACTTTTGCGCTGTTTTATGGTATAATCACAATCATCACAGTCATGGAGGTGCCAGCATGAAAAAATTCGCGATTATCGGGTGCGGGGGCATCGGCGACTGCCACCTTTCGCATCTCATGAGCTACCGGGACATCGAGCTTGCGGGGTTCTGCGACCTCATCCTCTCCCGGGCCGAGGATTTTGCGCGCAGATCAGGCTGTGGAAAGGCCTTCTGCGACTACCGGGAGATGTACGACGCAGTAAAGCCCGACGCGGTATTCATCTGCGTGCCGCCCAACACGCGCGGCGTGATGGAGTTCGAGGCCGTCGCCCGGGGGATCCACCTGTTCATCGAAAAGCCCATGAGCCTCGACCTCCCCCTGGCCCGCCGCATGCGCGACGCCATCGCCGAAAGGGGGATCATCAGCGCCGTGGGCTTCCAGTGCCGCTACGACGACGACATCAACCTGCCCGCGAAGGAATATATCGCGGGGCACCCCATCATGGCCGTGCAGGGTTCCCGGGTGGGCGGCATACACCAGCCCGACTGGTGGCGGATCAAATCGCTTTCCGGCGGCCAGCTGGCGGAGCAGACCGTGCACCAGATGGATATGCTGCGCTATCTGCTGGGTACGGAGCCCGTGGAGGTTTTTTCCATGAGCCGCAGGGGCGTGATCACCGACAAGGACTGCGTGGGCTTCCATTCCGACGACCTGAGCGCCTCGGTGATCCGCTTCGCCGACGGCGCCGTCGCCACGATGTACACCGGCTGCTACTCGGAAAACGGCTCCTCCTGGGACAACAAGATGCTCTTCGGGGCGCGGGCCTCCCGCATGGAGTACGCTCTCTGCCGCAAGGCGGCCATCTTCGGCCTGCGGCCCGAGGACATGGCGGCGGAGGCCCAGGGCACGGTGCGGGGCGACGGCACCCAGCGCAGGAACGAGAACGAAACCGGCATGCTCTATAAGAGCGAGGGGGACTTCGGCGACCTGTGCGACCGCGCCTTCGTGGACGCGGTGATTACCGGCGACCCCTCGGGCATCCGCTCGCCCTTTGACGACGCGCTGAAGACCCTGGCCTTCGTGCTGGCCTGCAACGAATCCATGGAGAGCGGCCTGCCGGTGAAGGTTGTGGTGTAGGCTTTCACCACCCCCTCTGCCGCCAAATTGCCCTGACGGGCGGCGGCATCTCCCCCGGTGCATTGCGTCGCTGCGCGACTCCATGGGGGCGATTCTGACGGCTGCCGCAGGTTCTCTACTATGCATAGCTGCGCACGGGTTTTCAGATACCGTTAGGATCGTCCCCGCTGGGGGAGATGTCGCGGCGACCCGTCAGGGTCGAAGAGCGACAGAGTGGGGTGGGGCGGGAAAAACCATTGACAACCGCCCGAAAATGTGTCATAATAGGCCGGTAGTGAATGCGCGAATTCCTGATTGGGGAGGTTCATTATGCACCCCATCTTTGATGCTGAATGGCTCCAATACCCCGAAAAGCACGGCGAGGCCCCCGTGGAGTTTTTGTTTTCCTTCACGCCGAAGGGGCCGGTGAAGCGGGCCAGCCTGCAGGCCACGGCCCTGGGGGTTTACGCCGCATCGCTCAACGGCGCGAAGGTCGGCGGGGAGGTACTCGCCCCCGGCTGGACGAACTACCGCAAACGCCTGCAATACCAGACCTACGACATAACGGAATTGCTGGCGGAGGGGGAGAACAGGCTCAGCATCGAGGTGGCCACGGGCTGGCGCATGCACGCCCGGGAAAAAGATTGGGCACAGCCAAACCTGGGCGGCAGGGAAACTGCCCTCATCGCCGCGCTGGCACTGGAATACGCCGACGGCACGGAGGAAATTCTCATTACCGGCGATAAGTGGCGGTGCCGCCTGAGCCAAACCCGCTATGCCAATATGTATAACGGCGAGACCTGCGACGCGGGCTTTGAGGACAACATGGCCCTGCCCGCTAAAATTCTGGATTACCCGAAGGAAATTTTAATCCCCCTGGAGGGCGAGCGCATCGTGGAGAACGAGCGTTTACCCGTGCAGAAAATGTTCACCACGCCGGAGGGCGAGGTTGTGCTGGACTTCGGCCAGGTGGTGACGGGCTACGTGGAATTCCGCATCGAAGGGCCGAAAGGCGCGAAGGGCACGCTGCGCCACGCGGAAATCCTCGACGCTGAAGGGAATTTTTATACCGCGAATTTGCGGGGCGCCAGGCAGGAGGCAGCGTTCATCTGCGACGGCGGGACGCATACCTATAAGCCGAAGTTTACCTTCCAGGGCTTCCGCTATGTGCAGCCGAGGGGCTGGCCCTGCGAAATAAAGCCGGAGGATTTCACCGCGATCGCGGTGCACTCCGAGATGAGGCGCACCGGGCGCTTTACATGCTCCGACCCGCTGCTGAACCGCCTGTTCGAGAACATCGTCTGGGGCCAGAAGGGGAATTTCCTCGATATCCCCACCGACTGCCCCCAGCGCGACGAGCGCCTGGGCTGGACGGGCGACGCACAGGCCTTCTGCCGCACGGCCACCTACATCTACGACTGCGAGCGCTTTTTCGCGAAATGGCTGGCCGACCTTGCCAGCGAGCAGTTCGCCAACGGCGGGGTGCCCCACGTGATCCCCCGGATGCACTGGGACGGCGACAGCTCCGCCGGCTGGGCCGACGCGGCGGTGATCTGCCCCTGGCAGCTCTATCTCAGCTACGGCGATAAAGAGATTCTGCACAGGCAGTTCAGCTCCATGAAGGCCTGGGTGGACTACATGGCCGCCCGCTCCCGCAAGGGGCTGTGGCGCGGCGGCGGGCACTTCGGCGACTGGCTGAACCTGGACGGGAAAAAATCCACCCCCCACACGGTGCTGCAAAACGCCTTTTTTGCCTATTCCACAGGCCTGCTGGTCAAGGCGGGCCGGGTGCTGGGGATCCCCATGGAGGCCTACGAGGCCCAGCGGGAGAAGACCGTCCGGGCTTTTCGGCGGGTATTCATCAACGGCGGCCGCATGGCCTACAATACCCAGACCGCCTGCGTGCTGGCGCTCCATTTCGGCCTGGTGGACGGCAAAATGCAAGAGACCGTCGCCGCGCAGCTGGCCGGGCTGGTGCGCGAAGCGGGCCACCTGAAGACCGGCTTTTTGGGCACGCCCTACCTGCTGCACGCCCTGAGTGAAAACGGCTATGCCGATCTGGCCTGGGACCTGCTGCTACGCCGGGAATACCCCTCCTGGCTCTACCCCGTGACCATGGGGGCCACCACTGTGTGGGAGCGCTGGGACGGCCGGCGGCCAGACGGCTCCTTCCAGGATGCGGGCATGAACTCCTTCAACCACTACGCCTACGGGGCCGTGGGCGACTGGATGCTGGGCGGGGCCGCCGGGATCCGGACCGACGAGGCGAACCCCGGCTTCCGGCGCGTCATCTTCGCCCCGCTGACCGACCCGCGCCTGGATTACGTCACCGGCGAGATCGAGACCCGCCGCGGCCTGGTGAGCAGCGCCTGGCGCAGGACGGAAAGTGGCATGGTGTATGAATTCACCGTGCCGGAGGGCTGCACGGCGGAGATTCATATCAATGGGGAAGTGATGGAGATGGGGCCGGGGACGAGGACGATTGCGGTGTGAGTTTCTCCACCCCCTCACCCGCTGCGCGGGAGCTCCCCCAAGGGGGAGCCTCTGGCGGTAGCCCCAACTTTGCGGTGCCGTCAGGGTCGCCCCCTTGGGGGAGATGGCCTGCGGCTCTCGCAAGAGACGCTGGCCAGAGGGGTGGTAAAAAGTAAAAAGGAGGCTTACCATGTCCAAACTAAAAGGCGTGCGCGTCATCGAGATACCGCCGTTCCGGGCGGTGTCGTCTGGGCAGCACACGTTTGCCGAGCTGTTCAACGAGGGCGGCTTTGACCAGTGGATAGGAGAGCATAAACGGATTATCAAAATGAGCGTTTACGGCCACGCGTATGACTTCATGTGGCACGAAGAGGACGACGCGGACAAGACGGTCTGGATCTGGGCGGTCAAGGACGGCGTGACCGAGGCGGATGTAGTGCCCTATGAACTGATCGAATACGAGGGCGGCATGTTCGTCGTGGCCACGGCGGACGAGAACGACAACAAGGACCTGGACGAAGTGGTCAGCGGCATGTGCAAATGGATCAAAAAGAGCGGCTTGTTCGAGCGGGACGAGCGCCCCGGCCACAGGGGGATGGGCCACATGGTCGGCTGCGGGGCGATCCAGGAGGCCCTGGGCATCGCGCAGCAAGAGATATTTTTGCCGGTGAAGTTGAAGGAGATCGATGCTGTCCGATAAAGCGGAAACCAATAGATGGGAGAAATAGCTATGGCAAAAATGGTGCAAAAGGGGTACAATGTCATTGGAGGGGGTGCATCTCGTATGGCACTAAAGGTGCTGGTTCATCCGGCTGAAGAAGGCGGCTATTGGGCGGAAGTGCCCGTGCTTGGCGGATGCTTTACCCAAGGCGAAACGCTGGATGAGGTCAGGGAAAGGATGCCGGAGGCCGTCGAGTTGTTTCTGGAGGATACACCCTTTGAAAACTGCGAATACGTGCTTTCGTATGAGGTGACACATGCCTAAGCTGCCGATACTGCGCGCCAAAGACTTTCTGAAGTACCTGATTGCTTTTGGCTGCGAGGAAGTAAGCGTTCGCGGATCACACCATAAGGTGTACAACCCTGAAAGCGGTATGACGACAGTAGTATCGGTACATAGCGGAATCGACCTCAAAAAATCTATGCTGGCAGGTATCCTGAACCAACTCGGGATCGATGTTGAAGAATTCCTGGATTTTATTGCGTAGGCCAGAAAGAGGAGGAACCACATGACCGAGCGAGAGCGATTTCTCAAAACCCTGCGGCGCGAGCCCGTTCCCGGGCGTGTGCCAACTTTTGAATTGGAGTTTTACCTCACCATGGAGGCTCTGGGGCGCGTGCACCCCAGCCACCGCCGCTACGGCCAGTGGGACCAGATGTCCGACCGGGAGCGTGAGCTGCATCTGCTCGACCAGGCGGAAATCTTCGTGGCCTTCGCGGAAAAGTATAGCCACAGCGCCATCCATGTCAGCAGCAACCCCGGGGGGGCCGAGAACCTCATCCGGGTGCTGCAGCACATCCGGGACATCAGCGGGGACACTTTCGCCCTGCTGGTCTACTGCGACCCCACGTTTTCCATCCCCAGCGGGAAGGACATGGAGGAATTCTCCCGCCGGCTCTACGAGGACAGGAAGGGCCTGCGGTTCGAGGCGCAGCTGCGCCTGGAATTTGATTTGCGCCGCATGGAGAAGATCGCGGCCTCGGGCCTTTGCGACGGCGCGGTGATGTGCTCGGACTACTGCTTCAACGTCAACCCCTTCTTCAGCCGGGACATGTACGCGGACTATATCGCGCCCTATCTCAGAAAGGCCGTGGACGCCTGCCGGGGCATGGGCCTTGCCACCATCAAGCACACCGACGGCAACATCATGCCCATCATCGACCTGCTCGTGGACTGCGGCGCGGACGCCCTGCACTCCCTGGACCCCCAGGGCGGCGTGGATCTGGCCGAGGTGAGCCGCGATTGGGGCGACAAAATCGCCCTGTGCGGCAATGTCAACTGCGCCCTGCTGCAGACGGGCACGCGGGAGGTATGCGAAGCGGATATCCGCCGCTCTCTGCGCGACGGCATGGCGCGGGGCGGGGGCTATGTCTTCTGCACGTCGAACTGCGCCTACACCGGGTTGCTTCTGGAACGCTACGAGCTGATGAACAGGATTTGGAAGGAGGAGGGAAACTATGCTTAGACCCCGCACCCCCCGGCCTTCGGCCACCCCCCTCGCGAGCGAAGGGGGCTATCGTTGCTCCGATCGGAAGTTTTTAATCAGCACAGCAAAAGCCCTCCTCTGGCAGAGAGGGGCGGCCAAAGGCCGGGGGGTGCTTTCATGACCAACCGCGAACGCGCCCTGGCGATCCTGTACTATCAGCCCTATGATAAAATGCCCGTGGTGCACTTCGGCTTCTGGGATCAGACCCTGCTGAAGTGGGCGCAGGAGGGGCATATCCCCAGGAGGGATGTGAAGCAGCATGGCCGCGTGGCAAAAAAGCTGGGCTTCGACTTCGACTGGGGCACCAGCGTGTCCTTAAGCACGGGCCTGCGCCCTGGCTTCCAGCGCGAGGTGGTGAAGGACTTCGGCGACGGCACGCGGCACGTGCGCAACGGCAATGGCGTGACGGAGCTGGAGCGCGACGGGGCGACCTCCATCCAGCAGGAAATTTCGCACCTGCTGGTGGACCGCGCCAGCTGGGAGGCGCACTACCTCCCCCGGCTGCAATACAGCTCCGCACGCGTACCCCGGGAGAAGCTCCTGGATTTGCGCGTCCGGTTCGAGAAGGGCAGGGCCGACAAAAACCGCCCCGTGGGAATCTATATCGGCAGCCTTTACGGGTGCTTCCGCGACTGGGCTGGCATCACCGGCACCAGCTATATCTACGCCGACGACGGGGCGCTCTACGCCGAGATCGTGGACACCATCGGGAACCTGGCTGTCCGGGTTCTGGAGGAAAGCCTGAAGCTGTGCGCGCCGGGGATGTTCGATTTCGCCCACTTCTGGGAGGATATCGCCTGCAAGAGCGGGCCCCTGGCGATCCCCTCGGTATTCCGGGCGCTGGTGGGGCCGCACTACAGGCGCATCACCGATATGCTGCGGGAATACGGCGTGGAGATCGTCTCGCTGGACTGCGACGGCTGCATCGACGCGCTGGTTCCCGTCTGGCTGGAAAACGGCGTGAACACCATGTTCCCCATCGAGGTGGGCACCTGGGAGGCCAGCATCGCCCCCTGGCGGGAACAATACGGGCGGGAGCTGCGGGGCGTGGGCGGCATGAACAAAAACGTCTTCAGCCGGGATTTTGACGCCGTGGACGCCGAGATCGAGCGCCTGCGGCCCCTAATCGCCCTGGGCGGCTACATTCCCTGCCCCGACCACCGCATCGCCCCCGACGCGAAGTGGGAGAACGTGGCGTACTATACCAAGCGCATGCGGGAGGAATTTTGAGTGAGACGGATTGCTTGACATTCGCACAGCGTGATAGTATAATTGCTAATATAATTTAATCAAAGAGAGGTACTCCCATGGCAATCTTAGCGGAAATCTCCGAACAGCTGCAAAAAGGCAAGGCGAAAATCGTCAAGGAGCTCGTGGCGCAGGCCCTTAAAGAGGGCATCCCCGCGCTGGATATCCTGCAGCAGGGCCTTATGCCCGGCATGGACGTGGTCGCGGTGAAGTTCAAGAACAACGAAGTGTTCGTCCCCGAAGTGCTCATCGCCGCCCGTTCCATGAACCAGGGCGCGGCGCTGCTCAAGCCCTATCTTGACGACGCTTC
>Ga0123353_10006626_pt1 | contig 15468 bp, 6 predicted proteins | sample TergutLab28metaG_3_FD_92763 | JGI IMG/M metagenome (GOLD analysis project Ga0123353, IMG submission 92763) | Labiotermes labralis P3 segment gut microbial communities from Petit-Saut dam, French Guiana - Lab288 P3 | ecosystem: Host-associated > Arthropoda: Insects > Digestive system > Gut ... | reverse complement strand
TGAAATAATAAAGTTTTTTGTAAACCATGTACAAAAATTTAAATGCCAAGCGAAAATAATGTCGTACGTGAAGGTTGACTGTAGCCATTTAAATCCCGTTGCATAAAGGTTAACCACTGGTTGAGAAGCAGCTTGTAAAAGCGCTTAGCTATTTTGGTACCTTAAGTGAATGTGTATATCCATCCTACATCGTATTGTTGTTAAGCTATCCTGCCCCTGAACACTGTGTTAATCCACCGTTTTATTGCAGGAAGCATCCAATTCTGCCATGCTGGGGTCTGCATATCAGGCCAAATATGGTCTAGTGCAAAATAACACAAGTTTTGCAGATATGACACAACATCTTCCTCCACCGATACTTGCCTGTGAGCCTAGTAAGGATGCAGAAGAGGTACTGTGAGTGACTTGCAGTTGTACCATTGGTTGCCAGTTGCATTATTCTTAATTTTAAGTGCCAGCTTTAACTGCAGTTAAGATTGACCAAGTTGCACGTTAACAAAAAGAGACCACCTCCAAAGAACATCAGAGTATACCGTCCAGATGTTGTTACAGTGTGTCTTAATAACCTGCCAGCAGGTATTACATGCTGTCAGATAGAGAAATTGCTGAAATGATAGCCTCAGTGGGCCTGAGGACTGTGTGAACAGTATTCTCTGTGGGTTGGTCAAGTTTATAAGGTGCAAGCTGGTCGGTGAAAGAGCACCACCAACATGTTCACCTCCAGCAGCTGGACCAGTCAGCAATGGTTGATTGTAGTTTTAACCTTTAGCTCACGGCCTTTTAAACGCCGTATTGCTGCTGCAGCCAGAATATTATTAAATTTCAATTCCCACTGTGGGATGACGTTCTCAGTTTCAGATGAAAACGAGTACGTTGAAAGGGACAGAATTGATACTTCACCAGTTAAAGGCTAACAGAGAGCATCACTTCAAAATCTGAACACCAAATCCCTTGCACCACAGATTATATGTGAGACTACATATGCACTGAGATGAGCAGGTCATGGCCACCTTTGATTCAGAGGAACAGAGGTAGTGACCCCATAAGGATCACATAGCTGGCTGCTTCTCAAGGCACCACTTGTCTCCTTCCTGATCCACCCTTGGATTTTGTGACCTCATGTTCTTAACCCTTAGCCGCCGAACGACATATATATATATATATGTCACGCAGTGAGCCCTTTAAATAGCCGAACAGCCACTAAAGTGGCCGGGGGGGGATTTAATTCCAGCGTAAAAGATTTAATTCTGGTGTCAAAGAGTTAATTCCTACCCATCCCAGTGCTCTCTACTCCATCCGCACCTCCCTAACATACGCGAAGATCTCTCTTCATCCTTTCTGTGTTTCACCTGCAGCCCTCCCCATTGTATATTTACCATGATTTCTGTTGACCTCATAGTCTGTCTTTCCATTGTATCCTTTCCCTGCATAGTAGCAATTTCTTCTGCACAGCTTGCTGTTTTTTCTTGGAGTACCATGATGATGAAAAATGCAAGGACATCTGAAACGCTGGTAACCATCACAGGGTTCTTCAACTTATAGGAGTCTTTTCCATGTTGCTCTGTCTCCGTAAATACTCCTGTGTTTGTGCCCACTTTTACCCAAATATTTTTGATGCATGCCCCCTGCAGGTGGAGATGGCATGTTGCTGTGAAGCACTGACAACCACCTACAACATTACAGGGTGTCATAACCAATAAGACCACAGTGAAAACCTGAAGCTTCATGTTACTTTACAGGCTTCACAGACACTCCATTTAAATACAATACATATGTGCTTGTTTCTTTGCAGATTTACACTCCAATGGTTGCTAGATATAGAGCCATTGTTAGGAATATTACTAACCAGAGATAAACTTCAGAGATAAATCTGGATTCAGACATACCAGTTCAGTGGCCAAGCCTGACAGATGCCGTTCACAGTGCACATTCCACAGTGGGAGTGACAGTGATGTTGGATAGCTGAAATTAACCCTGCTCGAGATTAACTGGATTGCTTTGTTACTAGGGCTACCAAAGTATGGTGTGACAGTTTGTGTTATATTGGCAGCTGGAGCATTTATACACATTGTGTAAGTCATAACGCTAGGGCTACCAAAGTCTAGTTGTATTCCAGTAAAGTATATGTATGTACAGAGAGAGAAAGAGAGACGTTCTATGATCTGAATCTTTCACGGTGACTTAAATTCAGCAGAACCTTCTTGGGCTAACAGCTGTGTCAGGTGGTTGCAAGGCAAGTAAACAAATGTTTTGAAAACCATCTCTGTTCTCATCTTGCCCCCCCCAGACAAGAACAGAGATATTTCTCCAAATGTCTGTTTACTTGCCATGCAACTACCTGATGCAGCTGCTAGCCCAATCAATTTTTATTGAAGAACTGTTGCTGTTTTCTGGATAACTTAATGTTAAACTATTAGAACATTTTATAATTTATTCATATAATAACATGGCAAGTCAGTTTTTGTAAAATTAATTGTGTTGTTGGAATTTAAAGTGTAGAGTGTAATTTGTTACTGAACCGTATATGCCGTGTACTTAGGATACTTAGCTAAGTGTCAGGCTGCAGACAAATCACGGGGTTTGTCTAGTTGTGTAATATTAAAACAGAAGGCTATGTGTCAAAGCATGGAATTCATCTAGTTCTGTGACAATAAAACACAATTCTTTGTTTTAAACAGAATGACACAATGCTTGAATAGTAACTTCCACACAAGAGTTTTTCTTTACCTGCTTCTCCTTCACCTTCTGGTCATGAAGTTAGGTGAAAAAATGACCCGCCCTGGCCATGGAATTTGTCTGTCCAGCAGTCTCTCTAAATGTCATCATCCAGGTGTCTTCTTCTGAAGTGCTGGTCATTTAATTTTTTGCATCCTGCTAAACTCTTACAATCAGCTTTGCTTGTTCTGTATTTCTTTGACTCCATGTCACATTCTTGTCATATATCTTCATTTTCCCTACATCTCCTGTATCCTACTGTCCCCCCCAAGATTCATCCCTGCTGTCTTTTACCTTCTCATGATGTATCCTTCTTTGTTTGGTCAATGGCTACGTAAGATGCAAGACAGGAAGCACAACTGAATGGTGTGAAAAATACTCATGCAATTCAAGGATACTACTGTAGTAGTGTTGGTCATTACACGGTAAGGATTCTAGCGACGGTATATTGTAATAAACTTGACTAATATGCTGGACACTGCCAGCTTAGCTCAACATCCTCAGCAGTATGTGCATATCACCCTGCACTATAATCACTGTCCCACATTACTAGCTAAAACTAGAAAGACTAGAGTATGCATGACTGCAATTTAACCTTTGACACTTTTCTCACAATGAGGAAAGAACATTGACTAAGTGCTGAGGAGAAAATTGGTAGCTGAGAAGGAGGAAGTGAGTGGAAGATGCAGGAAACTACAAAGTGCACAGTTGCATGATTGGTACTGTTCACCAGTTAGTATCAAGGTGATAAAATCAAGGAGGCTGAGATGGGCAGGACACATGGCACATATGGGGGAGTACAGAAATACACATACAGGTTTGGTAGGGAGAACATACAGAAAGGGACCAAATGGAAGACAAAGGCACAGATGGGAGGATAATACTAAAATCAATCGATACTGAGAAAATTAGATAGAAGAATGATGACTTGATTTATCTGGCTTGGAGTATAGACCAATGGTGGACTGCCAACTCAGTCATGAATCTCAAATGTACATAGAATATGAGAAATTTCTAAACTAGCTGTGTCACTGTTAGCTTCTCAAGAGGATTTATGATCCATGGAGTTAGCATGATAAGTCACATTTCATGAAATGTTCAAGACATATGAATGGGATGAACAGCAAAAGGATAGACTTGAAACAGACAAGCAGAGATGGCTTTTTTTCCCATACCATGAACAAGGAAACCAAACAAAGTTCTGACATTTCATGATTCAACATATGATGTCACAATATATTTATTGGAACCCATGTTCCATTCATGGATAATAGTCCAGTACAAAGAGCATTGTAATACCCAACTCACGTGAACATTATGCTGACAATGTTTTGCAACTAAATTATATTCAAGGCAAAACCAAACTGCATACCAATTGCAGGAAGAAATCTTGTGATACAATGACAGTTTCAATGTACATATTATATTACAAGACTTGAGATCTTCTGGAAGGAAATTATGTCTTATTCTAATTGTTTCCATTACAGCAGTAACCATGATATATTTACTGAAATGTGGTTGGTGTTTGGTTACTATGAATGCTAGCTTTGCCCATTATATATACAAAATTGTGGAGGTACAGGCAAAATTTGTTCAGATTTCATATTTTCTTCAGTGCACAATTTTGGAATTACAGTTGTAACAGAAGGAATAATGAAACTACTTACAATTTGTTTAGCGTTACAAGCATGATATTTATGATATTTAGAGACAAAAGACCAACATAAGAAAGCATAAGTTTAAATGCTAGAATGAATCAAGATAACATACGTGCTTGAACTAATGTAATTACAGTGTGAAAATGAAACTTTGTAGATTTTCCACTTAAGCAATAGTAAGTGCACCATCTACATTAAAACTCCACTCCAATTACTCACAGAATGATGAACTTATATCTGATATAAACATGGTTCATACTGTCACAGTGCTCCAAATCTGTATGAATGTGGACATCAGTTTCCAAAATATTAGGCACAAGTATAACCAAAATTCAATGCCTTCTTCATATGTTCCTTAAACTTACAGTATATGTTCACTTTGTATTCAATGTTGGTTTACAGGAAGTAAGATGAAAATGAGAAACAATGTCTTCAAATTTCATATTACAAGCAATGAAAATCAAAGAAATCTGCCTATAATCACCAGTAACTCCACAGTAAAACAACAGACACATAAAAATAACTGTTTATAAATAATTAATAACTGTAAACTAAATTTCCAAGTGTTGCATATTCTCAGCAAAGCATATGGTGTGTTATTTTCACACCACAAAATTCCAGTACCAACTTGACAATTTTCTGGGATATTATGCTATACAGTTTTACAGACAGGCATTTGTGTGTATGTACTTATCCAGCAAGTTAGATGGCTTTACCTCCCAGAAGACTGTAATATTATTGGTACTCACCATGAGAACCTCTGATCTTGCTCAGCAACCAACAGTGCTGTCTCCTTCCACACACCATAACTTTCCATAGAGCTGCAGTGGAGCGCATACACATCTCTTCTGTGTGTATGTTCCTTGTAGTGTGGCACCTTTGTCACTTCTCTATACACATCACATGATGACACTTTGTGTTGGTCACATTTACATGGAGTATAAGATTAAATTCCTGTTGCATAGTTTATATTATGAAAAATTTACAAGGAAAAACCCCTAAAGAAATTAACTAAAAAAATCTGAAGGCATCATTCATTTCACTTACAATGAAATCTTACTGTAGCAAAATTGTACAATATCAGGAGTAAAAAACAAACATTCATAGGCCCTTTACAATTAACCCATCCATTACAAAATCACATTCCATACATACGCCTGAACGACATTAACATGCACCATTATTAAGTATCATTGCAATTTTGTGACTGCCAGATTTCACTGTAAATAGTTCATAATAAATAAATCAGCAGTTACCACCTAAATACACGATGCAACACGCATTTGCTACGCTACATTATTTACATACGCAATATATAAAGTACACTAGCTGATTTGAAACTCAACTGACTGAGAGACACAAAATTTGCTAAACTAAATGTATGTAGCTCTTGTTGGGATATCAAATCAGCCATAACATAACATAACAAGACAACAACACGTGAAGAATACACATTCTAATTATGTGAGTGGATGATGCCAAGACCAATACAATGAACTTGTATCGCGTAAATACAAAACCACGAACTACAGAGTGGCCCGTTTATCACGTCCCTGAACATGGCAGCGTTTATGCGTAGAAAACTTGCATCTGATGGGACATCCTGTAATGCTTGTTGTGCTCAAGGACACCATGGAAGGAACACTCCATACTCTTGTCAGACTTACCATCTTTAATTGGAGAGGACATGACCAGTCAGAGAACGTAAGACAGAACCCTTCCTGAGGGAGTCACTCATCATCATCAGCGAACTGCATGTCATCAACTCAGTGATAAAATCTTGGCATAGGAATGGCAAGAACACAAATGCATTCTGCAGTTTGGTTCAAACTTTTTATCATCCTAATGAAACTGGATCATGGTTAATGTATTTAATAAAAACTGTCCCATTTTGTACATTTTCACACTGTTGTGACTCTCATGGACACTGTATTAAACTCTGACATATGTTCATCCATCACTTCAGCCTGATCACATCTCAACTGCTCCATGTTACCAAGTCCACCCACATATGATTCACTTCTCTTGGTTGTGGAAGTGACAGCTGTCGGAATGTGAGAGCCACCTGTGGATGTGGGTGGGATGTAGTTGAACGGCTGAACTATTGCAGAAGCGGGAGTTCTGGACACACTTTTACTCTCTCTGTTGCCAACTACTTCTTCTTCAGGTGAATCAATTCTAATGAAAGAACCGAGACGTGACAGTCTTTTTGGTGTTTCAGGATCCAGGCCTGTATTTCCAGATCCATTGTGTTGCTTTCTACGAACAACTCCCTGGCTAGGAACTTCATCTCTGTCTTTGCTCAGACAGCATCCAGAAGCAGCCAAAACTTTGCTTGCAGGCTGAACCATGACCATGCCTGCTACTTCTGCTACCTGCCTTGGTATATTTGACGATTCCTGATTCGCAACAATGCCTGTAAAATTCTCTGAGTTGCAACTGCCTGTACTTTTACGTTTTCCAGGATGGTTTGAACATCTAATTTCTGTTTTGGTCTTATTTGCTTTTGCAGTTTCTGTTCTGATTTTTGTATTCTGGTCAACCTCATCATTATTGGTAGACATGGATGGAAGCCCTTCAAAAGTTGAGCTACGGACAAGCCTGGGTGATGAGAGGGTGTCACTTGAGACAACATTAACATCACTGCCATTTTCTACATGTGTTGCAGCGATCCATACTCTAGTATCCTTCTTGGCAGCTTTCTGTTTGTTTTTACTCTCTTCCACCCGCTTCCACAAGCTTGCAATCTTGCTTGTTACCTCCTTTCTAGTGGCAGTAGTCTTTCTGCTGCTGGAACCTCCACCCGAGGCAACAGAATTTAAACTGCTATTACTATTAGATCTCTGAGGTTGTACTGTTCCTTGTTTTAGTACTGTCTTGCCACTGTCATTACTCTGCAGACTCTGGTTGCTGAGTGACGTCCTCATGCCCTCTTGTGCACCAATGCTACCTCGCTTATACCTTACTCTAGGTGCAGGAGGAGACCGAGCAGTGCCATTTCTTCCTGGAATTGTTGCAGCCTTTGTAAGAGACTTTGAGTTTCCTGTTGGTGACCCTTTGCCTGAAGTGCTGATATCATTACTACAGTTTTTTGCAAACCTGCTCTGGCCCAGAGATCTTGTGAGAGTTGGAGCTGATTTTTCTTTATAAATTTTAATTTTTGAAGTGGTAGAATTAACAGAATGGGATTGTGTGATGGCACCACAAGTCTTCTTTGGTTTTGACTCAAGTTTAGTACCAGGTGTGCTAACAGAAGCTGGAACAGGAATTCTTGTTTTAGTAGGTGATGGTGGCAGCATTGATGTAGGCATGATGGAGTTTGGTTCATCCTTAGTGAATGTGCCTTGTCTTTCAGGAGGCTTAAACCTTGGATCTTTAACATCACGTTCATGACTGTCCTTTCCAGGTGTGTGTGTGATAGCAGTGTTTCTTGATGATGATGATAACGTTTTTGCAGGTGGAGATGCACTGCTTGGATTCAACTGCTGTTTTCTTGCTGACCTATTTGATTTTGGGCTTGTGTTCCGAGGAAGTCTGCCCTCTGTAGAGGATGGGGGCGTTTTAGAGACACACCACTGTGGGGTACCTCTTCCAGTTTGCCTCAGTACAGAGGCTTTTGTGGGTTTGACATTATTTGCTGCACCCGACACAACAGGAATACTACTCCGAACTTTCCCAGCCACAGGTGGCACTGTTGCTCTCTTTGCTACGGGTGACGAATACAAAGCCTTTCGTCTTCCACGAATGGACTTAGGACTGTTACACTGAGGTGCACCATCATCTGTGCAATTGGAGTCAGCACTTTCTTCCCGTTTAAGTCTTTCCTCAGGTTTCACAATTCGTGGGCCTCTTGTTTTGGGCAAGTCACCATTGTTACCATCATCACTCACATCTTCCTGACTTGTTTCACTATCAGCCACAGACTTCCTGTCCTCTGTATCAGGTTCAATCTCCTCAATCACTTTCTCTTCTACAAATGCTTCCTCAGTGTTTGACATTCCAGGCTCTTCAGTAACAGAGGACTCTCTTATAAGGAGGTCTGAACCTCGTCTCTTACCGTACCTAAAGATGTTGGAGTTTTGTTCTGATTCTGATTCAATAGAAATAAGGCTCAAAGTTTCACACTCTAGGAGCATTTCATCGCTGCTAGGGAGTTCAGATGACTCGCTGTTACGACGCCTTGAATCATTGATTGTTGTAATAACAATGTTGGCATCATGTTCAAGCAGAGATTCTATTTCATCTGGTCTGACTCTTAGAAGAGCTTCCACAAATCCAGCACTTGAGCAGTTCGGATCGAATGTTTCAGTACCATTGTTGGCTTGAATGTGATCTTCATCAGCCTCACTGCAGTTATGTTGTGGTCTGCTCTCTTCACTAAGAGTACGAGTTTGAAACCGTTCCTTTGCTTCTGCTCTCTTCTGTTTCAGCGTCTTTATCCTGGAGGTCTTTTGTTTAGCTGCATCAATATGTATGGCCTCGGTATGTTCTTCTGGACATGGCTGTTCTTCAGTTCCAGCAGTACATTCCTGTTCAATTGCACCTAGTCTGTGTTCAACATCAACAGATGGTGATTTATCAAGCACTCTGGTCTGGAATCTCTGCCTGTCTTCCAGACGTCGTTGCTTTGGTGTTACCTTATTGTGACCCTTCTCCTTCTCAACTTCCTGTACAGTATGCTCCAAATTCTCAGGACTTCTAAGAGAACCACAAACCTCTGCTTCAAGAACTGCAAAAGATATTTCTGGTTGTGGTGGTACCACCCTTGTATTATCAACAGACTTCTTGATACTGATTTCCTCTTCAGCAGCAATGGTGTATGTTTTGTAACGCTCTTTGGCCAACTGCCGTTTCTGTTTGGGGGTGAGCTGCCCATGCTTCTTTGGTGTAGATTCTGCAGAGCTAGACATATAATGGTCTGAAGGGGTTGCTCTCCTGCTTACGTCTGACGGAAAGTCTGGGGCATCAACTTCATCCAGCTTTTCCATGGAATGTGCACAGCCAGGTTCCTCTGTACACATCTCTGTATCGCTACAGATGGTTTCTGTACCTGGTTCAATAGTGGATTCGGGATCTGCTAAATCTTCAACCTCATTGAATGCTGAGGGAGGATTGATGTTATCCAAGCAATCACTGGCACTGTTAGTGCGCACACTTGTGGACATGGCAACCACATAAACTTCAGCCATGATGCTGGCTACAGGTTTTATAAGTTCAAATATGCCATCACTATTTCCTGGCGACTGCTCTGATGCAGACTGATCTTTGGTTGAGCTATCGGCAACTTCTGAGGTAATGCTGGCCACACTAACCATACTGTTCTCCATGTCCACAATATCAATTAATTCTTCCATTGCTGATGGAGGCTTGATGTTATCGAGGTGAGAATTACAGCTACTGGACACACTAGTGTTGTCCTGGAGGTTCTCTATACTTCCATTGTGGTTGCTGTTCCCAAGTGCTCTACGAACCATCATACCAGCAGGGAGAGATTTCTTTCTTGAATGTCTGCATTCGAGTCGGATTCCATTATTACGGGGCTGATGAGGAGGAAGAGATGTTGAATTATGATGTTCCCTTGTTTCAGCACTTTCAACATTGTCTAACTGACCAGAAAGACTTGTGGTCAGAGACACAAGACTTCCCATCATCGACGGTGGCTTGATAGCATCCAGATCTACAGAATTCATACTTGCGAGACTCTGTTCCATTTCTTCGGTCGATGGATATGGAAGGTTCTGCCCCTCTGCTTGTACTGCAACAGCTAACTTGCCAGCTTCCACTTCAATCATGTGTGAATCTGTGAGGGAAATGCCCTGCTGTTCTTCAATGATTTTGTTTGTCGAATCATCTTCTTTGATCAACTCTGGCATTGTGACAGCATCATCTTCACTCTTGAATGAGGCAACAAGAGGCGCACTTGTACTCATACTTGGAAATGACACATCGTTAGGTGACGTGTCTTCATTCCATGTGTCACTTTGCTTCATAATGCTACAGTCTTTGTTCTTATCTTTCTGAACATGCACACCTTGTGCTTGCTGTACAAGTTCTTCTGTCAGCTGGTCCAAGGAGGCAATCATTGCATCGGGATCTTTCCTCTTTCCGTTACACTCTTCTGCCCTCTCATTGCTGCCAAAGTCAGGAGAAGGACTCTCTCCTGATGAGAATGGAGATTTATTATCATCACTTGGGCTCCCATGAGGACTGTCAGCTTTATTACTAAGACAATAAATGCCTGAAGCCTGCTTAGAAACTTCTAATTTCATATCATGCCTGTCTTCACTTTCTGTATGCTTTCTGACTACATCATCATTTTCGTTCTCTTTACTTTGGGGATATAGATGATGTACAGATTCTTTAGGTTTTTGCTTCTCGTAGTCTGCCACGTCCAGAACCGTATCAGTGCTGATTGCTTCATTGGCCAATCTGGCTGCATATACACTACTAGATTCTGTCTCCATTATCCTCATGTTCTGTGGCAGATCACTGCTGTTCCCAGGATGGTCTCGGAGATTTTGTACGCTTGTGATGGCTGCGATGCTTCCGTCTACGCCTGCTGCCATTTCCTTCAGGCCCAGTGCAGCAGACGCATCCACCCCGTTTTTTGGAATTTGTCCGATGTCATAATCACATGTATGTACGTCATTCTGTAAATTCAGACAGGGAATGTCATTCCCTACTGCACCCCCCACACCCACTCTACTCGCACAATGTATTCTAGCTACTGGTTTCAATTCCAGTTTCTGTAGTGGCACACCTGGTATCACAGGACCTGATCTCTCTCCATCCCCCTGTCTCTTGTCTCCTATAGCAAGTGGAATTTTGCACACACCTCCACTTACCTTTTTCTTTGTGCTAACTGGAACAACAATTCTGGCCTTGCCACATCCCCCTTCTGATTTGCTCTTGGGCATCCCTGAACTGATGCACTGTTCAAGTAATGCCTGTTCAGATGGTGTTGGTTCTGTTGAACCAAACGAATCTACACTAAGGGAACTGAGAGAATCATTGCGAGACAGAACTGTCACCACATCTTCAGAGACAGAGCTTGTTTTGTTCAGTAACTTTGATGATGTGGAGTCATCATGCTTGTCACTGTGGTCTCCCCAGCTGCCATCAGAACCCACCATGACATGTGCTGTCACTTCAGCAGTGACAATATCTACAGACTTGTTAAGTGGCGAAATGCATGATCTTGGTCCAGATTCCGATGAGTATGTGATGGGGAAGGGGACTTCACTTGATTGGCTGGGTTCTATGTTGTGTGGCCCAGATGCTGATGGCTGCACTGCTTTCACCACTAGAAAAGAAACAATATGTAAACATTAACATAACATTGATAATCTGGCAAATGAAAATCCTGTCTGATTAAAACTACCCAGACCAAGCAAACAGCAGGAGTGTGTGCTGAATAGAGGCCACAGTCTGGAAGCTTGTACATACTTTGGACATTTATTAATCATGACATAACTGACCCAATTTTGAGAATTCTGTCATACACCACACTCATATGACATCTGTGGCTTAATAATAACTTTTAGAATTACTGTAGGCAATGATTCCCTGCAATGAAACTGCACAAATAGAGGGGACACATATACAGATACATACACATTCAACACAAATGAAGGGGGCACATATACACACACATTCAGCACACATGAAGGGGGCACACATATACACACATTCAGCACACATGAAGGGAGCATACACATACACAAATTCAGCACACATGAAGGGGGTACACATACACACACATTCAGCACACATGAAGGGGGTACATATACACATACATTCAGCACAAATGAAGGGGACACAAATACACACACATTCAGCACAAATGAAGGGGGCACATATACACACACATTCAGCACACATGAAGGGGGCACACACATACACACATTCAGCACACATGAAGGGGGCATACACATACACAAATTCAGCACACATGAAGGGGGCACATATATACACACATTCAGCACACATGAAGGGGGCACACATACACACACATTCAGCACATATGAAGGGGGTACATATACACACACATTCAGCACAAATGAAGGGGCACAAATACACACACATTCAGCACAAATGAAGGGGGCACAAATACACACACATTCAGCACAAATGAAGGGGGCACATATACACACACATTCAGCACACATGAAGGGGGCACATATACATATATTCAGCACACATGAAAGGGGCACAAAAGTCACTTGTACTCCCGGCAACATGTTAGCTGAACTGTACTGACACAACACGATGCACATTTACTGACCATCTGGAGTGCTCACAGTGTCTCCCCTCTACACTGATCCACTGCCTAAAGTCTTACTGGAATGGAATGCTTGCACACACTGTCTCACAGAGACAACAGAATTATCACATGTATGGCCTTCCTGTTGTTAAACACCAGGTGTCACTTTCCACACGTTTAGCAGAAATATCTTCACTCCCCCCCCACTTTTACTCCATGAACATCAAAATTATTTCATCCTATTGTCCCCATTGTGTCACGCACAGACAGGTGCAGTCCATGTTGAGGTTCAGCCACCATCAGCTGTCCCATCACATAAGCAGCAGACATAGCTCGGACAGCACGCTGGATTACTGGGCTTCAATTCCTCGCAGATGTACAGATTTTCTCTTCACTAGCATATGCAGATGAGTCCTGGAGCCCTTCCACCCTATGTCCTAAGGATTTGGTGGGCTCAGCAGCTGAACGCTCTCCACTCGTCTCACACTGACAATCAAAACGCATGCAGTTGCACCTCCCCTCACCCTTAGCATGATACTTATTTAACCACAAGACAACTTTATTTTTACCACCATGTAAAAATATGTTATAAATAAGCAGCTCTGGAACTTCCAAAATGTGGTATGGACTCTGATCTGATAACCCTTCAGTGGTGCTAAGGTTTATATTCCAGCTCCTGCCCAGGACAGAGCAGCTCTAAATTTAAGGCAGCGTAATGCAGTCACTCAGTACTGTGCACAGAGGCTGGGGGACATGTGAGCAACTGAAGGTCAGTACTGTACAGGGGTTGGTGATGTGTGAGCAATTGAAGGTTGGTGCACTGGACAGGGGCTGGGGACATGTGAGCAATTGAAGGTTGGTGCACTGCACAAAGGCTGGGGACATGTGAGCAACTGAAGGTTGGTGCACTGCACAGGGGCTGGTGATATGTGAGGAATTGAAGGATGGTGCAGTGCACAGAGGCTGGGGACATCCCCAGAATGAGAGGCTGGTGCAGTCCATAGAAGCTGGCACTGAATATTAATTTGAAGAGAACTGCTCTCACCTTTATTAAATTCATCATCATCATCATTGTCATCATCATCATCATCATCATCTACATTCAGTGAACTGAGTGAGGCAGCATGCGAAACCTCAAGTGGGGTATTTTCTGTACTGTAGCCTAAAGAAATGTCAGGTGCTGCTGTCTTTGGTAAAGCATCGCCAGATGAAAACCTGTAAACACAAGCTGTGTTAGTGCATTATAAAGGACACATACTGACAGTACTGTGTCTATATCAGGCCTACTCAACCAGTAGGTTGTGGACAAAATGCTGGCCACCCAACATTTAAATTGAGAAAACATCTTTTAACCCTTTTCCTGACGCAACCGATATAAAATGCTGAAGTTATTTTTGAACACTTATACACTGCTTATTTATGGAAATATATGTTCCAATAATAATTAATTTTAAACAAATGTGCTAACAGGAGCGACATAAAGCCTAGGTGGTGAGTTACCTTTCTATATACATTATTCCTATTATTATTATCAGCATATTTCTATTGCAAATGGTGTACAGACAAATAAACAGGTAAAATTATACATATAATTGTATATACACTTCTTCATTTCATTTTATATGCTGAATTGCATGTTGCCAGCATGCAACTACATTTTACCAAACATGCACGCACCACATAAAAGGTTGAGCAGGCCTGATCCACATGGTCATCAGAAAATATACATTAATTACGTACTGCAGGACGTGTAACAATTTATTACCGGTGTGGCAGGTGCATCCTCATGACTGACAATGCTACCGTATTTGTAAATAATCATTTACAATTTTTCATATACTGCATATGGACATATGTCTACGGTCATTTCCTTACCAGATTTCATGTGCTTGGCAAATATCATTCATTAGTTATCACCATCAAACTAAACGTTAAGGAAAATGTGTGCTTTGTTACCACCTTATTTTATGTGTATGTGTGTGTGTGTGTGTATGTATGTATGCACCTCATTAAAAGCTACATACTTTTCACATGTGTTCACATAACTGTGAGAAGTGACTAATTGCTTTGTCATATCTGGCTGGCTGTCCGTCCGTCTGTACACATGGAGCAACTCGGCTCTCACTGGACAGATTTTCATATTTGAGGATTTTTAAAAATTATGTTGAAAAAATTCAAGTTTCATTAAAATCTGACACACACTGTGCGTACAGTGTGCGTACATGCAGACCAAATACACATTTTGATCACATCTCTCTGAATTCTTCTTAGAATGAGAAATGTTTTAAACAAAAGTTGTAGAGAAAATAAAAATGCACATTTTGTGTCGAATAACTTTTTTTAAAAAAAAATCGTGCCTTTTATGTGATAACATGGAAAATACAGTACAGCCAGACAGGCAGGCCACAGAACACAACATGGCGCACACACATTTCACGCTGGGTACCTAAGGCCACAAACACAGTACAGTGCCTGTCTTGTTAAAGAACTATTATGACATAATTGCAGGATCCTCTCTAGCAGGACCGGTGTGGCAGCTGTTGCAACAATTCATGCAGCCATCATGCTGCTATTAATGATCACACAACATTACAATTCATTAAGGTTGAGGTAGAATCCAATGGAACCATGTTCAGATCAAGTTCTATGAAAATCAGTCAACTGCTTCCAAAGTTGAAGGGACACATATGCAGCCCCCCCCCCCCCCCCCCCCCCCCACCCCGTGGTTTTTAAAAACAAAAATTTTTTTAAGGGGGCCAAAAAAAAAAGAAAAATAAAAAAAAGGGGGGATATATAAAAAAAAAGAAAAAAAAAAAAAAAAAAAAAAATAAT
>Ga0123353_10006624_pt1 | contig 15469 bp, 8 predicted proteins | sample TergutLab28metaG_3_FD_92763 | JGI IMG/M metagenome (GOLD analysis project Ga0123353, IMG submission 92763) | Labiotermes labralis P3 segment gut microbial communities from Petit-Saut dam, French Guiana - Lab288 P3 | ecosystem: Host-associated > Arthropoda: Insects > Digestive system > Gut ... | reverse complement strand
CTCACCGGTTTCAACGGACGATGCGACGCCATCTATTTCACGCAGGACAGCACCTTTGTTCCTCCGGCGGAATCCAATGCACTGACGGCGTTCCGCTACCGGCAAACCGGCGTCAAACCAAAAAATGGCGGCAAGTATGACTTGGTCGTGGTTGGCGGCGGCGTGGCAGGTGTCTGTGCTGCTGTGTCGGCAGCGCGTCTGGAACTGAACGTGGCTTTGGTGCACGACCGTCCCATTTGGGGCGGCAACAACAGTTCCGAAGTGCGCGTACATCTTGGCGGACGCATTGCATTGGAACCTTACCCGGAATTAGGCGGTGTCGTGAAGGAATTAAGTCCTGAAAAAGGGGGCAACGCTCAACCTGCCGGTCGGTATGAGGACGAAAAAAAAACGGCACTTGTCAATGGTGAACCCAATATCACCCCATTCATGAATTACCGGGCTTTTGCCGTTCAAATGAATGGTAACGCTATCCTTTCAATCACCGCCAAACATATCGAAACGGGTGAAGAACTTGTATTCACGGCACCTTTGTTTGCCGACTGTACCGGCGATGGAACCATCGGAGTTTTAGCCGGTGCCGACTATACGATGGGACGCGAATCGAAGGCTGAATTTTGCGAACCTACCGCTCCTGAAATTGCCGACAAGCTGACCATGGGAAGTTCCGTGCAATGGTATTCCGAAGAAAAAGATACTCTCGTCACATTCCCGGTGTTCCAATACGGCATGGATTTCAACGAGGAAAACGTGCAGAAAGTGACGATGGGTGAATGGACATGGGAAACCGGAATGAACTTCCATCAAATCACCGATTTTGAACGTATCCGCGATTATGGTTTGTTGGTGGTATTTTCCAACTGGTCGTTTCTGAAAAACGAATGCAGCGAAAAAGACAAATATGCCAACCGACAACTTGGCTGGGTGGCTTACATCGCGGGTAAACGTGAATCGCGCCGTCTGCTGGGCGATTACATTCTCAAGGAACAGGACATTACCGGCAATGTGACATATCCCGACGGCACCGCCTCAACATCCTGGAGCATCGACCTGCATTACCCCGACCCTGAAAATACCGAACATTTTCCGGAACGTGAATTTAAATCCATTGCCGTGCATCGGAATATTCACCCTTACCCGATGCCCTATCGTTGCTTTTATTCGCGTAATGTGGATAATCTGTTCATGGCCGGTCGCAACATCAGCGTAACGCACGTGGCATTGGGGACAGTCCGTGTGATGCGTACTACCGGCATGATGGGCGAGGTCGTGGGCATGGCGGCCGCCGTTTGCAAGCAAAACAATGTGAAACCTCGCGGCGTGTATGAAAAACACTTGGAAGAGCTGAAAACACTGATGAAAAAAGGTGTCGGCAAAAATGGAGCAACGCCATACCCCGACTATAACCTTGGCGGAACATTGAAAGATGCCATTGAAAACGAGAAGTGAGATTAAAAACATGAAACGTCGTGACTTTTTAAAATGGATTGGAATTTCTCTTTCTGTATCGGCTGTGAGTCCGAATGGAAATATTCTTTTTGCTGAAAATGTTGATCCTGCGATTCGGGACTATTTTGTCTGGGACGATGAATCCGTCATCACCTTTGCCGAATCCGTTTTTGCTGATTGCGTCTTCGGTAAAATTCATCCTCCGCAGGGCGAACTCAAACGCCGATGGAATTCTCCCGGCGGACCGTTCGTTGGTCAGTGGCTCTGGGATACAATGTTCGTCGTTGATCTGTTGAGTATTTTCGACGGACAGAAAGAAGTGATCAGGGACATCTTCGGCAATTACCGCGATTTTACAGAGCGATGGAATCCCCTGAAGCCGGATTACATGCACGATATGATCCCTTGCATGATAATGGCCAACGATACCACAAAAAAATGGATGGAATTTCCCGCTTATTCGCAGATACCCATCCTTGCTTGGGGATTGGAACGAGTATTCAACCGCAATCAAGACATGGAATTGGTTCGGGAGAATCTTTCCTCAATCGAAAAATTTCACGAATGGTATTGGCGAGAACGGGACGTTACCGATGTCGGATTAGTCGGTGTCGGTGCTTACTGTGAGGTCGTTCAAAATGCCAGATATGAAACATTCGATCACGATGGAACGCTTGATCATTTGAAGTTAACCCCACATCCGAGTCGAGGGGATGATTCACCGAAAAACATGTACGGTGATATTCTTGTTGTCGGTAATACCTCTTATCTTGTCATGGCAGAACGGTCGTTGTTGCGTTTGGCCCGGATTGTCGGCGACGAATCCATGGCCAAGCGGAGGGAACAGCGTATCAAGAAGTCCGTGAAAGCGGTCAGACAACACATGTGGGACGAAAAAAGCGGGGTTTTCAAAGCCGTCAAGCGAGATTCGCTCGAAAAAATTGACGATTTGAGCATTGGTTGCTGGATGCCATTGCTTGCAGAAATCCCGACGAAAAAAATGGCCGAAAGAATGGCGGATGTCCTGGCGTCGGAGGCGTGGCAAACACCGCTGCCGGTTCCTACCATTCCGGTTGACGATACACGTTTTAACCCTGGCGGCTATTGGCGTGGCGATGTTTGGACGGTCACAAACTATCAGGTCGCTGCCGGTATCAAGGCTTACGGCTACCACGACCTCGCGGCTTCGATTGCCGATGCGACTATTGAAAACTCAATGAAAAACGGTGTCAGTGAACACCATCACACCATGACGGGCAGTCCGCTCGGCGTCGGTTTTCTTGGCATGAGTTGTACTGTCGTCACCATGATGTTGGAAGGAATATCGAAAAAGTATCGGCTTGAGTTGAAGTCTTAACCATTTTAAGCGGGGCTAGGCTTTATTGTTTCTTATCTGTTTTGTAGACGAAAAGGAGATAATGTCATCACCTGAACTGACAGCAATCAAATGTTTCTTAGGAATAAACATAATATTAAAATCATGAAACGTATAAAAACAGTCACGGCATTTTCTCTTGTATTCAGTATGGTTTTCTTGTCATTTGGCACAACAGATGGCAACCAACCGGGACTTGCTTTTTTGTACAAAAGCGGTGACGACGGATACAGTACCTTCCGCATCCCGGCAATGGTAGTGACCAATGAGGGAACAATACTGGCCTTTGCCGAGGGGCGTAAAAACACCAGTTCGGATACCGGCGATGTAGATATCGTGCTCAAACGCTCGATCGATGGCGGTAAAACCTGGAGTAAACTTCGAGTGGTGTGGGACGATCTTGAAAACACCTGCGGCAATCCCACTCCGGTCGTTGATCGTGAAACAGGTGCTATATTCCTGCTCATGACAAGAAATCTGGGAACTGACCACGAGCGTCAAATTATCGATCAAACCAGTAAAGATACCCGACGTATCTTTGTTACCCAATCCACGGACGACGGTGTCACCTGGACGCCTCCTGTGGAAATCACAAACGATGTGAAACAGGACAACTGGACATGGTATGCCACCGGTCCTTGCCATGGAATACAAATCATACACGGTAAATACAAGGGGCGTTTGGTCATTCCCTGCGATCACATCGAAGCGGAAACCAAAAAGTATTTTTCACATGTCATCTATTCGGACGATCACGGGAAAACATGGAAGTTGGGCGGTACTACGCCTGTTGATCAAGTGAATGAGTGTACGGTTGCCGAGATTACAGATGGAAAGTTGCTCCTGAACATGAGGAACTACGATCGAACTCAAAAAAACAGGAAAACGGCGGTAAGCAATGATGGTGGAATCAGTTGGATCGATTTTAAATCGGATGAAACACTTGTAGAACCGATTTGTCAGGCAGCTATGCATCGTTATTCATTCGGACAGGAAGATCAAAGCAGATTGCTGTTTTCCAATCCGGCCGATGCCGATAAAAGACTCAACATGACCTTGCGTTTGAGTTACGATGATGGTGCAACTTGGGCAAAATCAAAGGTACTGTATGCCGGACCGTCTGCATATTCGGATGTTGTCAAACTGCCGGACGGCGATATCGGGTGCTTCTACGAAGCAGGTGATGAGCACCCGTATGAGGGGATTATTTTTGAAAAAATAAGGATTTCAGATCTCGAAAATTAAAAAACGGCTTCTCATTTGAAGACAAATTGCGAAGGCCAGTCACAATGTCACGCCGGCAAAGGCCCGATCGACTTCAGGGATGAATTCATTCAAAAACCGGTAGACCAAATCTTCTTCCGTGTTTGCGCTTGTCGCGATGACCGTTTCCACCTGGATTTTCACCATCATCGGATATTGCGAGAACTCAAATCGCGGGTTTTCCGAGGCGTACCATTGCCTGCCGGTCCCCATGGTGTAATAAAACAACCGTTGATAGTTTTTCGCCAGTCGTTCATTGAAGCTGACTTTCCAGAATTTGTTTTCCACGGTTTCTCCTTCGGCATTCGTAGTCGGGATGACCACGGCGGCACGACCGGTTGTTTCCAGAACTTCGGCTCCGGGCAAACAGATTTCCGGCGTATGCACCCCCAACCGTCCCGTCGGACCAACGATGACGAAAACGCTCACCTGTTCGTTGGTTTGGGAGTTGGTGTAATACCAGACCTGGGCGTCTTTCACTTTCAGCTCGGTCGCGGCATATTCGGGAAGTGGTTCCGTTTTGGTTCGGGTCCAGTTTCCGAAGGTTTCCGGTATCCTGGTGATGCGGGCGGTGAATTCGGTCATTTTCACCTCAAGATTCGCCTGATACCGGGCCATGGAAAATGAAACCGACAGCGTGATGGCCACGACGATAATGATTCCGATCAATGTTCTCATGGGGGTTGCCTTTATTTCATCTGATCCAATTCTTCCACGTAAGCCCGGTTGGAATTGGACATGTTTTCGCGATTATCTTCAAATAATGTTTTGACGGAGTCGTAATTGATCTTGGCTTTTTCCGTTTCCCCATCGCGGAGTTGCGCCACGGCAAGGTGCATCACGTAAAGAGGCGATTGTGCCGAGTTCTGCACCGCCTTTTCAAACAACGGGACCGCTTCCGCCGGTTTCCCCTGAATCAAAAAAATCAGACCTTTGGTGTCGAGCAGCGCGGGACTGTTTGGGGCCTGTTCCAGGGCCTTGTCGATCATCTGATGCGACGATTCAAACTCTTTTTCTTCCGACGCCTGAAGAAGCGAAAGATCGTTAAGGATCATCGGATTGTTTGGGTCCAATGCCAGCATCTTGCGATACACCGGAATGGCCTTGGAATTCTGTTCCCGGACAAGCCGGTATTGGGCGACAATCAACAACGTTGGAATATCTTTGACGGAATCCAGCGACTGCTGTTCCAGCCAATGGTCGATACGTTGGAACTGCTCCGGCGAAGGCGGATAACTCCCCGCCATACCCATGATGGCGGTGATATAGGAAAAGCCGTCCAGGTCTTTTGCCTTGATCATTTCCTCGATGATCATGTCATATCCGGTCAGGTCGCCGGAACGAATTTTCAATGACGCGAGAGGCAACACCGCGTGTCCCCCTTGTTTGGCGATTTCACTCAAGTAAATTTCCGCCCGGGCGTACTCCTCGGCAAGAAGAAACTCGCGACCGACTTCCGTTTTGAAAAGATTGATCTCCAGTTCGCTGAGACCTTTTTCACGTGCCAGTTTCAGCCAATTTTCCGCCTCGGTTTGCGCCTGGGGATAGTCTTTCCGACGAATGGTCCGGAGAAAATCCTTGAACATGGACTGGAACGGCATGGTAAAATGAACATAAGGTTGCTGCATCGCCTCCGGGAACAGTTCGAAGGCGTCTTTCAGAATCCGTTCCGCTTCGGCAATTTGATTTTTTTGTCCCAAAAGATAAATCAGTTCCCGGTAGATTTGCGGATTACGGTTCCCCAACCTGAGTGCCTGAAGTTCGGCGGAGATCATGCCATCGAGATTTTCCCGTTTTTCCTGGATAACGCTGTCGAGAATGTAAGCGAGGTCCCAATTGGGACGTTTTCCGACGATGCTTTTTTGCAACTTTTCCGCCTCGTCCAACAGCGGGTCAGAGGGGGACTTCGCCTCAAGAACCAGACGATTCGCCTTGGAATAGACCCAAAGCGTTCCGTCTTCGCCTTCTTTTTTGCGCAATTCCTCTTCCAGATTTTTAGCCGCTTCGTAGTTTCCGCGGTCGAGTTCAAGCATGATCCGCTGGAAAAGCGTCATGACGGAGTTCTGGTCGCTTTTTGCGAGCATTTCCGCAATCGCGTCGATGCCTGTAACACGATTGGCACTGTTGGCGGCATCCCGTGAAAGTGTTTCCTTCATGTTCAGGAATGGTCCGTGCTGCTCCTCGGGCAACAATTCCAGGGCTTCATTGACGAATTTGGCCGCCGCTTCAAGATTTCCGCCGGCCGTGGCCTGAGACGCCTGAATGGCGTACCAGACGGGAAGACCTTCCGGCAGATCATGAATGCGGGTCATGACACGGTTTATGTCTTCGATGGCCCCGTATTGTCTGTATTCGCCGACCAATTGCGTCAAAAATGCCAGATTTCCGCCATGAGTGTTTTCATTGGCCCGAAGTGGAATCAAAACGGTATCCCGTGTTTCCGGCGACCGGTCGTCTTTTTCCCATAACATGCGTGCCTTGATGAAATCGACCACCCAAGGGGTCGCAAGTCGGTCCTTCATGTTTTGCAATGTTTCGAGACTGACCTGCAAAGGTCCCCATTGACGGGACGTCTTCGTTTTCATGAGATTCACCTGAAGCTGCCAGGTCGCCAGGGCGAGACGGGCCCGTGCATCCTCGGGATTGACCGCACTCATCCGTTCAAGAATTGAGATGAACTTCCCCACGGCAAGTTGTGCGTTGTCGTTGCGTCCCAGTCGCTCCCAGGAATCAATTTCCGCGATTTGCATCAGTTCCAGACGTCGGAAATTCAGGGAATCCGCCTGATCGGTCGGTTGGATGTTCCGTTCAAAGTAGACCACGGCCTGACGGTAAACTTCGGCGGCAAGATCAAGTTGCATCCGTTGGGTCAAAAGGTCGGCATATATGCTCACCGCCTGGAAAATGAGTCCCGGGTCAATATGTTCCGGGATTTCCGGCGTGAAAACCTGTCGGAATTTTGCAATCGCCGAAGAGGAATCGTTGTCGATGGCATAGATTTGGGCTTCCAGCAGCAACGCGATGCGTCGGAAATTCATCGGCAATTGCGGATTGACATCCGTCGGCATCATGTCGATGTTGCGGTAAAGGAAATAGAGTGATTCTCTCGCCTTTTTGACGTCCCGGGCCTCGGTTTGGGCACGAATCAGGTCGATCAGAAGTTCCGAGTTCGACTGTTGGGTCGCCTTACAACCGGCTTCAAGCGTCTGAATCTGCAAGAGGTGATTTCCTTCCTCGGCATAAAGGGCCGCCAGTCGCTGATAGGCACCCACGTAGGCGGGGAAGTAGGAAATCACTTCCTTGTATTTGGCGATTGCTTCGTCACGAAGTTTCTGGAATTCCTCCATGTCCCCCATGGCACGGGTCTGAAACGCTTTCATCATGATTCCGTCGGCAAAAAGCGTCATTGCCTCCGGATTTTGGGGGACGATTTCGAGAATCGCTTTGAGGTCCTCGTCCTCATGAATGGGGGTTGTGATCAACTGGAAAGCCCGACGGTAATTCAAACCGGCGAACAGCGCATCAATATCCTTGGGATGATTCTTCACCATGTCGGCCATGATTTGGTCGGCTTCACTGTTGCGATCTTCACGTGTTTTTCCTCGAATCCTGTCACTGAGAGAAGCGGCTCGTTCCTCTTTGGTGTCACGAAGCATGAAGGCATAACTCGTACTCAGCTTGACATCATAAGGATTGCGTTCCATCGCTTTTTCGAGGATTTCATCGATAAACCGCGGCGCGGAGTCCTGGGGACGGAATTTTCCCCGGACATGTTCCGCGTATCGCGCCAAAGCAAGTGCTTTCCATCCCACCGGATTATCCGGCGAAACACCCAGCAGAGTTTTGGCGGATGTCGCCATTTTATCACTGTCGATGTTCGTTTGCTTGATACTGAGTTTCAGAATTCTTTCGAGCAGTTCGACTGATTCCCGGGGATTTGCCGAGGTCAGCAGAGTATTGTAATAGGTGATTGCCGTGTTGCGTTCCCCGTCGGTCGTTCCATGTTCTTCGAAAAGTTCCGCAAGACGTTTGGCGACCACTTTGTTTTTCGGGTCCGACTGAAGCTCGCGGTCGAGCATTTCAACGGCGTCACGCCATTTCCCTTCGGCGACCTGTTGCAAAACCTTTTCCAAGAGGAAAGCCGTGCTGTCGGTCGAACGGAATTTGGAAATTCCAAAGAGAATCAACGCCCCGAGCAGAACCACCCCAATACCGCCAAAGAGCCATTTCCAACGAATGACGAACATCGGTCCGCTGTACTCGCTCATTTCACGTGATCTTCTGTTTCTTCGGGAGGATTGATTGTTTTTCATGATAATATCGTCTTTTTTATAGGATCGGCAATTTATTTATTAGGATCATCTTTTCACAGGATCGTCAATCGTTTATGAAATCACAAAACCTTTCGGAAGTGCGTTGATGTCGTTCAGTTTCCTACACACCTGCTGGGTCGTAGAACGTTTCGTATCACGGAGTCTGATGCAAATGATCAGCGTGTCGGCAATGCCCGCCAAAACGTAGGATTCGGAAGACGTGTAGAGCGGGGGGGCCGAGACGATGATCATTTCATAATGTTTTTCCAGTTCTTCCAGCAGGAGTTCGAAGTTTCCATTGGCAAAAAGGTTGATGGGGGATTCGTCCGTCTCACCGCCGGGCAGATAATACAGATTCGGAATCTCTTCGTCGCGAACCAACGTGTTGTTCAATTCGCTTTTGAACTGCAAAACGTCCGGAAGTCCGTCGGCATCGGGGTCGAGTTTCAGAATTCTCTCCAGTCGTTCGTTCCGGAAATTGGCATTCAAAAGCAGAATCGGTTTCGCGATCATCCGGGCCATTGTCTTGGCGATACTCGCGGTGAACAATGACTGGTTGTCGTCTTTTTCGATACTTGATAATACAAGAGTTTTGGATTTTGTGAAATACTTGCCGCTACGAAGTTCGTTGCAGATTTCCTCGATACTCCGCTGAACCTGACGTCGATTTCGGGCAGTAACGGTTGTGCTGAGTCCGGAGTTCGGCATCCCGGGGACAAAGCGGACGGATGTTTCCGGAAAATTGATCCGGAATTGTTGGAGGTGATAGTATCTTTCCGCCAAAAGTTCCCGAACCCAGGCCAAACAGAACGGAACACAAAACACCAGAAAGAGACAAATTCCGATCACTCGTAATCGTTGTTCTGTGGGGTTTTTTGCCGGTGTTGCCGCTTGAATCAAGGTGATTCTTCCCGGCGTGTCCTTTTCGACATTCAGTTGATTCAGCTTGTCCAGCAGGATACTGGTGATCATCTCTTCACGTGCAATTTCCCCTTGTTTGAACGTTGCTTTCAAAATGTCCTGATTTCCCTGACTCATCGCTCTGAGACGTTCTTCGTATTTCTCCCTGAACCGTTGGTAGACTTTTTCCTGACTTTCGATTTCCTGCCCCAGACGAAGGACTTCCTGTTGGGCTTTGGTCTTCATTTCGTAGACCCAGCTTTTTTTCTTTTCCGTGAGCAATTCACCGCGCAAATTCTCAATTTCCGCATTGATGTCCTCAAGTTTTCGTTCGGCGTTCCTGATGGCGGGATCTTCAGAATCGGCAAGTTTTTTCCGGAAATTGTCGAGCCTCATTTTTTGCGCCGTTTGTTCCCTGACCAATTCGATCATATTGGGGTCGATGTCGATAAACGATTCGACGACGCTGTCGTCAAGTTTGATTTCCTTGTCGGGATTGAGCAGTTCCTCGTTCTGCTGTTTTTCCCGTTTCAGCATTTCCAACATCGCTTCGGCTTTGATCGCCTCCATCAGAAACGAGTCCGACTGGATCATGTTGTTGGCCAATTCGATCGGAAACACGCCGCCGCTTTCCGTGATGGCCTTCGTCAACAAAGCAAGTTCGGCTTTCAGACCTTCAATCCGTTTTTTGTAGATGTCGATGTTGGCACTGATTGTATTCGTGAACAGGAGTCGGTTTCCCTGGTCATAATTCTCCAAATAACGCAAATACGAAGTCGTCACGGCATTCGCGAGAATCGCCGACCCCATCGGACTTCTTGTCGTGAACGCAATCTGGTAAATTTCCGATTGATCCCGTGAAGAGACATCCATGTTTTTGATCAGCCAGATGACAGGGTCCTTGCTGGGAATCAATTCTTCGAGATCGACCCCATGTTCCTGGGCCTGAACGGTAATGTCATGGAGCGCCGGCTCCAAAACGTCCGGACTTTTCAGAAACGCCAGGTTTGTTTTCACAAAAAAGAGGTAACTTTCACGCGACTCGGACGGTTCGTTGAAAATACTGTAGGGTCTTCTTGCCGCGATACGAATCCAGGCGCTTGATGTGTAGGTCCGCGGAATAAATTTGTATAAAAGCACGCCTGTTCCTCCGACCAACAGGAATGCAAGCGGGAACACCCAGTACCAGTTCCGCCAGATTCCGGCCAAAAGGAGCAAAACGCGAAAATACGGCTCCCAAACACTGCGTGTCAGAAGATCGTCTACCGTTCGAATCGTTCCCGGTTCCAACGGGGACACCGCCGCTTCGTCGTTATTGTCTCGATTGTTTCGCCGTCTCATAGGATAAAAACGCTTTATTTTCTGTTATTCGTCTTCCAGCGTCACTTGCTGGAACACTTTGCCGATATAATAAACAATCAGGATAAAAAGGAAAAAAGCCAAAACCAACATGAAGTTTCCGGCGATTTCGTCGGCAACCATGGGGACGGGATTCTTAAAACCGAACCCCTCGATTGTTCCGGAGGCATATTTGATCAACAGTCCGGTCGTTGCAACTCGCAATGCGTTGACCATCAAAGCGACGGGAATTACCACGCAAAACAAAAGCACGTTCTGCCACCAGGCCCGCCGCATCAAAAGCGTGACGGCATAAGCCGCGGCAATCACCGAGACGAGAATTCGGATTCCCGAACAGGCCGCTGCAACGTCGAGCTGAATATTGTCAAGCCAGACGGTGTGGTTGATCGCAATGGCGTGTTCGCCCAGCAACCGAAGGATTGTCGCGCTCATTTTTGCGGCAACCCCCTGGAGTTCGCGACGGAGCATGATTTCAATACTGTCCGGCCAGGGGAACATGAACGCCAAAAAGATCAGCGATGGAGCCGCCCAGAGGAACACCCGGATTCCGAAAAACATCAGGCAGACACCGAACAGCCAGAGTAAAATCGTCCAGGCGTCCAGCGAGACCATGGAGTAGACCATGAACTGATATCTCGCCAGGGAACAGCCCACAAGGATGGCAATCCCGAGGATGACCCCGAGAATTTTGTCCCAAAGCGGAATATTTCGTGGCAAGGTGTCGCGACGGACCCATAAAAAATAGATCACCAGAGGAACGACAAGAAAACCGTGATGATAATCTGTGACGGTGCTCCAGGTGTGAACCAAATCAACAATCGTGTGCCAGTAAGCGTAACCGAGGGTTATCCCAAGTGCCAGACAAAGGAAAACCACGCGAAACGTGAATCGTGGCGTTTCTGCGAATTCTTCAAAATATTCTTCCGTTTTTTGGCGTCTCAATCCCTTTTTCCGGGAAACCGGGTGAGGAGCAGGGGTGGAAACTGTGGGGGAAACAGGGGTTACAACCGGTCCCAGAGCAGGGGAATGTTCCGGTTTTGGAGGAGGAACCTGAGGTGAAACTTCCTGAGCCGGAACCTCTTGCGCCGGTGTTGCCGATTCCTGAGGAATGGGGGATTTTTGAGAGGCTGGTGACTCCTGAGGAACGGGCGATTCTTGAGAAACAAAAGATTCCTGTCGGTTTCCTCCCTCTTCGCCGTCCACTTCTTTGGCGGCAGCCTCTCCTTTTGATTTTATGGAATCAAAATTCAATTGAAACGGATTTTTTTGCTCTCCGGAAGAGTTCACGTTATTCTCGGATGAGGAATCTTGCATTTTTTCACCGATCGTCCTGTTGCCGGAGCGGTTTTTTTTGTCACTTATTTATGGCAATACACTTGTTATGGCAATATTATAGGTAATAGCTGGTCATCCAGCCGTGCCGGGATAGCGGTTCGCGTTTTATGGGGGATGAATTGGTCCTCTTAGAGTTTCCGCTCACCAAACGGTCTTGCAGCAAACCTGTTGTGAGTTGTGGAGCAGCCCAAGAGTCGACGAAACGATTTTCCAACAATGTCCCAATGATACTTTTATAACGTTAATAATACTTTATTCCAAAAACATGGACGTGTTTGAATCATTGTTGCCGATCAGGGCACTTTTTACAATGATGCAATTGGAATGGTCGTCACAACCGGAAAATTCGGTGTTATTGGTCGTCATTTGGCCAACAGATATTCCAACCGCTTGCGTTACCGGGATCAAACGCCTGTGCGTTTGCCCGCCGGGAGACATTTTTTAAACGTCCTTTGTTATGTGCGTTCATGGTTGGTCGATTTGGAAAGTTGTGAAGCATTGCACCATAGACGATTGAAAAATGTCTCCGACGGGCAACGTGCCGTTGCATCGCCCAGCGTGCCGCTGAACTGCAATATTCCTCACGAGTTTTATACCGGAACCGCGGTATCCATGAATTTTGAATGGCATTCATCGAAAAAAGAAGAAAAATCAAACCCCCCAATCATTTGCGACATGAAAGTCGCTGCGAGACGAGCGGGAACCAGACGTGCACTTGCACCAGCCTTGTTTAACGGCTCCGGCTCACGCAATAATTGTGCTTCCGCCGAAATGAAAATGAGAGGTTTGATTCATTCTGAAGGAAGTATACCATGATTTCGTTTGGCCGGAAAGGGAAATTTTTTGCCCGTGTCACCAAAATTTCTATACATTTTTCAAGGCGATCTTAAGATATGGAAATATTTTTCCGGTTTTGTCCCCTTTCTCTGATTGACAGCTTCATGAGATGGCTATAATTGGGGACGTTCCAAGGGTCGCAGAGTTTTGCAACGTTTTTCTGGACTCTGTCCTCGGATTTCTGAAAAGACGCAACAAAAATTGATCGTGGGCTTCATTCCGTGGGAATAAAGATTCTGGCAGCATTCATTTTGTTCTGTGGTGCCAAGGTCGTTCAAGCGACACCTCCGATTTTTCGGCAGGTCCGGCGGAACAATGTTTCCCGACGGAACAATGTCTCCCGATTTCTGGATCCGTCTTTTTTCTTTTTTTAGTATCTCGGTTTTTTAACTCATTAACCGAAGTATCCTCCGCTTCTCTTGCGCTAAGGTTCCGGTGGAGTTCGGGATAATGAAAAAATTAGTTTTCACAATTTTTTTGGAGAAATTTTCATGAGTTCCCATAATTGTCAAGGGCAGACTGCTTCCCATGCCGCTCACGACCACCACGCGCACTATAACCCTTTTGCCGCTGCCCAACAGCAGATCGACGGGGCCGCTCAAGCACTTGGACTCGACGAAGCCACCCATCAATTGTTGCGTCATCCTGAGCGTGAAGTCCACGTTCGGTTTCCTGTCAAAATGGATAACGGAACAACCCGTATTTTTCACGGTTTTCGCGTCCAGTACAGCACCGCACGCGGCCCGGCCAAAGGGGGAATCCGCTGGCATCATGACGAAACGATCGACACCGTTCGCGCACTGAGTTGCTGGATGACATGGAAAACGGCAGCTCTCGACCTTCCGCTCGGCGGTGGAAAAGGAGGAGTCGTTTGTGATCCGCGGAAACTTTCCGATTCCGAAAAAGAACGGGTGGCACGCGGTTACATGCGGGCAATCGCCAAAAGCATCGACCCCAATTGGGACGTCCCGGCTCCTGATGTGGGGACCACGCCGCAAATGATGGCCTGGATGCTTGACGAATACGAAGTGATTTCAGGCAAACGTGTTCCGGGACTCATTACCGGCAAACCGATTCCACTTGGCGGGTCACAAGGTCGTGCCGATTCCACGGCTCGCGGGGGATGTATTGTCGCCCGGGAAGCGTCGAAGGCCTACAACATCCCGCTTCAGGGAAAACGCATGGTCGTGCAAGGGTTCGGCAATGTCGGCATGTATGGGGCGATCCTTGGTGAGGAACTCCTCGGAATGAAACTGACTGCCGTCAGCATGGTTGACGGAGCCTTGATCAATACCGATGGCATCGATATTGCCGCGCTGGTGGAATACAACAGGATTCATGGAACCATTGTCGGATTCTCCGGGGCAGAACCGCTTCCGATGGACGACTTGCTTCTCCAGGAATGCGAGTTGTTGATTCCCGCCGCTCTGGAAGGGGTCATCACCCCGGCCAATGTCGAAAAAATTAACACGAAATTCGTCCTCGAACTGGCCAATGGTCCCACGACGCCGGAAGCCGACGCGATTCTCAACGAAAAAGGAATCATCGTCATTCCCGACTTCCTTGCCAATGCCGGTGGTGTCACCGTTTCGTACTTTGAGCAGACGCAAAACTCCTATAATTATTATTGGGAGCCGGATGAAATCCGCCGTCTTCTTGACCGGAAAATGTCGCTGGCGTTCAAGACGATCCACGAAATGAGTGTCGCTCGCAAGATTCCGCTCCGCGACGCAGCATTTTTGGTCGCCGTTTCAAGGGTTGCCGAAGCATGCAAACTCCGCGGTTGGGTCTGACAATAGATGGTATATTGAGGCCGGTAGAGAGGCGATAACCTTCGGCCTCGCGACAAACGCCCTGCGCTTGCAGGGCGTTTCCATATCTAGCTTCGGGAATTTTTAACCGGCTTGAATGTAATATTACATTTTTTGCAGATTTTCATGAAATAACGCCGTTTTGTGAGAAAAAAGATATTTGATCTTGATTCATATTTTTTGAAATAGTGCTAATTCATGTGTTGATAAGTAGTTATAACATTTCCATAAAAGTAAAATATATATCTTCTTATTTTACTTTCGTCTGTTAAAATAAAATAAAAGTTTTTTAATTTTACTTTTGATAGAATCAAGGTGAGGAGAATTGCATTGAAAAAAATTGAAGAATTTGAGTCTGGGCATTTTGAGAAAGGTTATCAATACAAGTATTTTGTGCCAAATTCTATCAATCATGATTGGATTTGGAATGATTCATCGCTTTCGGAACTTCTTGAATTAGCTTCAAAATCGTTGGGAGAGCTCAATTCTTTTTCACGTTTTGTACCTAATGTTGATCTTTTTATTCATATGTTGGTAACAAAGGAATCTGTGACGTCAAATAAAATTGAAGGAACACAAACCAATATGAAAGAAGCATTATTACCAGAAGAAGATGTCATTTTAGAACAAAAAAATGATTGGTTAGAAGTCCAAAATTATACTAAAGCATTAAATACGGCAATTAAAAAACTTGTTGATTTTCCTTTGGCTCTATTCCGGTTTCGGATTGATATTGTGCGCATTGGTGAAACATCGTACAATGCGTGAAATCTGGTGGTTTGCATAAAATGGTTAAACGAAAATTACGTAAGAAACGCAAGATGCGT
>Ga0123353_10006623_pt1 | contig 15469 bp, 16 predicted proteins | sample TergutLab28metaG_3_FD_92763 | JGI IMG/M metagenome (GOLD analysis project Ga0123353, IMG submission 92763) | Labiotermes labralis P3 segment gut microbial communities from Petit-Saut dam, French Guiana - Lab288 P3 | ecosystem: Host-associated > Arthropoda: Insects > Digestive system > Gut ... | reverse complement strand
GGGGTTTCGATTCCCCTCCCCCCTGGACCCCCCACCCTAAAACGACTCCGTAAGGGGGGCTGCGGCCCCCCTTGCAGGGTCAACCCCCGGAGACGTTGGACGTTGGACGTTGGACGTTGGACGAGGGACGAGGGACGTGAGGCGTGAGGCGTGAGGCGTGAGGCGTGGGGCTAGGGACTAGGGGCGTGGGGCGTCATTCTTGTCTACGATGCTGGGTTCCATTCGAGATCCGGACCGTCACGCGCCAGTGCTTCGCGCATGAAATTGTTGTTGGTTATCCAATCTTCGCATTCTTCTGGCGAGAGGATCACAGGCATTCTCTCATGGAACCGGGCTATTGAATGCTTGGCGCTTGTTGTCAGTATGCAAAATGAGTCTCTTGCGGCGCCGTTTGCGTCTTTGAACGTGTTTAGTATCCCTGCCATATATAGCATTGTTGTGCCTGGGCGCCGGAAATGCAGCTTAATTTTGGGGCTTTTTGGCGGAGGCTTTGCTTCCTCGTCCGTGAACAAGGATACTTGCTGTTCGTATGCCTTTACAAATGCCCACTCATAAAAACCGGTGGAGGGAACTACGCAGCGGCGTGTTAGCAGCGGTTTATGGAAGATATCTCTTTTCCAGGCGGTATCCGGATTTAGGGCGGTATCGCTGCGAGCGTTGACCAGCACCCCTTTGCCGTTCCACTTTTGGAAGCCCCAAAAAACAGGGCGGGGCGCCAGCCGATGGTCTTCCATGGTCAGTATGGGGGCTATGTTAGTGGGGAATATCTCACCCGTTTTTACCGCCCCCGAACCGAACCTGCGGCTCACTTCCGCGATAATGGCGTTCATCTCGATAATCTCTGCTTCTGTAAAAACCGTATAGCGCCCACACATAAAAATTCTCCTCCGTATTCTGACTTCTGACTCCTGACTTCTGAATTCTGGCGCCGCGCATTGGGTTGTGGGGGACTAGGAAATTAACGGCAGGCCGTGTACGTCAAACACGCGGCATTTTTTCTTGCGTTCCATGAACCACAGGTCGTCGTCCCTGAACAGATACGTCTCCCGTCCAAGTATGCTGACCTTATACCTCATCCCGATAATGCCGGCCTTCAGGGAAGCGGCGCGCTCGCGTTCCAGTATCCGGTCGACTTCATATTGCGTCCCGTCTTCCCACCAGAGGGCATACGGCTCGACGCCTCCGGTGCTATAGCACATAGCAGCCACGTCCACCGCTACCTTGTACTGATTGTCGTACCTGCCGTCGATCACCTTTTTGCCGCAGTAACTGACGCCGATGTGCCTTAGCTGGATGTCGGGGATCGAATCGTCCAATTGTTCCGCCAGGTACCACAGATCACCGATCCGGAACAGATAGGACTCCCGCATGAATTCGCCGCCTGCGCGGATTTTGTATCGTATGCCTGAGCCGCGCTTTTTAAGCGTCTCGCTCCGCGTTTCTTCAAGGATCCCGGATATGCCGTACTCGCTGCCGAACAGTATGAATGAAACGGGTACGACCCGGTTTTCTTTCCGGAATATGGCGGCCACGTCCACCCTTATCTCATCCAGGCAGCCATTTTGATAGTTGTCCATCATTAACCGCGCCCTCAACTCACGTAGGTATAGCCGACGGGATGTATGGTGTTGTCCTTCTTCGCATCAAGGTCGGTCAACCCCCTATCCCGCAGCAGCAGCGCCCTTTGCAGTGAGAAATAGCCGTAACGGTCACGTATGTAGTCGACCGCGTTTTCAAGCCGGATGATTTTATCGCGGCGCTCCTCGTCCGTGAACAGCGAAAGCTGCTGCGCGCTGCCGGCGGCTATCAGATCGGCGCCGCGTATGCCGATGCTGCGCAAAGGCCGCTGCCAAAAATAGTTTTTTGTGAACAGCCGCATGGCGGCGGGCACAAGCTCGGCCACTAGGTTTGTCGGCCGCTCAAGCTTCATTTGGCGCTCGAAACTGAGCAGATCGTTGCCGCGCACGGATATCTGCACGGTCTTGCATTCAAAACCGGCCTCGCGCATCCTTGACGCGACGCTTTCCGCCAAGACATAGAACGCCATTATGACATCTTCGTTATCCACGAGGTCGCGCGGGAAGGTGCTGGAGTTGCCGACGGATTTGAATATCGCTTCCTCGCCCATCGGGATAATCGGCGTCGTGTCCTTGCCGGAGGCGAAAACGACCAACATATCCCCGACTTTGCCAAAGGTGCGCTTCAGCAGGCCGCCGCTGCTGCTCTCAGCGATGCCGCCGATGGTGTTGATGCCGTATTTGGCGAGCTTCTGCGTGGTCGCGTACCCGACATAGAGCAAATCGGACGCTGGCAGCGGGTAGACGATCTCTTTATAATTGTCCTTGTTTATAACGGTCAGCCCCGAAGGCTTTTTGTAGTCCGAGCCCAGTTTGGCATATATCTTGTTCCAGCTCAGGCCGACGGATACGGTCACTCCCAGTTCCTTCAAAATGCGGGAGGCAATTTCTTTGACAAGCAGAATCGCCTGCTTTTCGTTTGACACTATCCCGGTTAGGTTAAACCAGGCTTCATCCAGGCCGAAAGGCTCGATAGCGTCCGAGTATTCCAAATAGATTTCCCGGATCATCCTGGCATATTTGAGGTATAAAGGGTAATTCGGCGGCAGGGAAATAAGGTCCGGACAGCAGCGCCGCGCCTCCACAAGGGCAACGCCGGTCTTTATGCCGAATTTTTTTGCTATCTGGTTTTTCGCAAGCACGATCCCGTGCCGCGCCTCTTCATCGCCCCCGACCACGATAGGTTTATCGCGCAATTCAGGCCGGAAGACAAGCTCGATGCTCGCGTACGCCGCGTTTATATCGCTATGCGCAATAAACCTTTCCATAAGCCCCCCTTGGATTTGCCGGACCTTACCGGCCAAGAAACTTGCTGTCCAGATCTATGGGGTTGTGCACGTCGTGCCCCCGCCTCATCATCGAGTACAGTTTGAAGGCCAAAAGCGGCGCCGGTATATAAAGCTCGCGCGCGGCTGAAAAAAAGTCGTGGCTGGCTTTGATCGCCTCAAGCGTATCTTTGTCGGATATTATGAAATCCGCGAGAAAGAAATTCGCTTCCCGCTCGACCCGCCCGCTGCTGTCGTAGAGATTGAAGTCGCGCATGGTCCTGACAGGGCTGCTCATTATTTGAGGGCGGTGGATGATCAGATGGGCGGCTTCATGGCCGGCAGCGACTTTCCTGTCGAATTCGTCCAACTTGCCGTTGATAACGACATATTGTGACCGGTTAAGTATGGTGCAATAGCCCTTTAGCCCGTCACGCGGGTATTCATATGAAAACTTGGTGATCGCGCCGATGGCGTCAAGCAACTCATAGGGGTCGCGCGTCCCGAACTTTTTTATCACACGCCCGACCTCGTTATAAATAAAATTCACCGTTCAGACCACCTCCCGCCACAGTGAGCATTACAAAATTAATTACCCGGCTTCCGATGTTTTTTGGGGGTAAATTTCTTTGCGCGCTCTTTCGAGTCAAAAAACAGTTCCTGCATCTCACGGACAAAGGCCAGTTTGTCTTCATCGGAGAGCTCGCCTCCGGCGAAAAGCGCGTGCGTCTGCTCGATTATGGCGTCAGCCTGCGCAAGCCCGCGGCGCCCGTACTTGGCCGCCGCTTCGGTGAGGAATTCCTCGTCTTCAGCGAGGAAGTAGTTGATATCCATCTCAAAATAATCGGCAAGTTTTTTATAAAATGCCCGGTTTTGGGGATATCTCTTCCCCTGCTCGTAATAGCACAGCGTTCGCCTGGATATGCCCATATCGCTTGCGAATCCGTCCTGTGTCAAGTTCCGCAAAGTGCGTTGTTCTTTGATTTTATCACCAAACCGCATAATACCCCTCCTCGTCGCACCTCATGGTCAAATTGTGCAAGCCGATTGCACAATTGATTATAGAACACGCGTTCCCCCCTTGTCAAGCCTTTTTAAAAAAAAGTGCAAACCGATTGCACAAGGCTACACAACAAGATATAGCTTGTTGACAAACTCACTCTCTATTTATATACTGTTCACGGAAACTGTTTTGCATCTTCTACGCAAATTCAATTAAGCAATACCTAATAATGTGTGAATATGTTACTAATATATAAAGAGGCAAGGAGACTGGACAATGAAAGTTACTGTTGAGAACCTAGGCATACTAAAAAAAGCCGAATTTGATGTCGGTGACCTCACAATAATATGTGGCGCCAACAATACCGGAAAGACTTATGCAACCTATGCGTTTTATGGTTTTCTTGTTTTTTGGAACACAGGATTCACTACCGATCTGATTGCGAAAGAAAGCATTGATAGATTGTTAAGTAATGGAAGTGTTATGATAGAACTCAGTGAAACTCGTGTTAAGGTGGAAAGAATAATAAATGATGCGTGTACGGAATACTCCCGCAATTTGCCTATGGTCTTTGCGGCTCCTGAGAAATATTTCGCCAACGCCACATTTAGGCTGAAATTAACCGAATCTGAAATTGATTTCATTGGCATTGACGAAGGATTGCAATCTGTGGGTATTAACAGAAAACCCGTTTTCAGCTTGCAGAAAATAAAAGGTGAGCAACAAGTAACAATCACTCTTGTTGCAAAAGCAGAAGAAATAGAAATGATAAACGAAGAATGGATCGTTTATCAATTGAATAGAAGACTGCTAGACATGTTATTTAGCACCATATTTCCGTTGCCTTTTATCGCCAGCATTGAGAGAACAGGTGCGGCGATGTTTCAAAGAGAGCTAGACATCACAAGAAATCGCCTCTTGGAGCAGGTAAGTAATAGGGATAAGGAGATAAATCCCTTTGAAATAATCAATACATACTATGTTAATGGATATGCAGGATACGCACTTCCCGTAAAAGATGATGTGGATTTTAATAGGAGCTTAGTAGAGGTGGTAAAAAACGAAAGCGCGATCGCAAAAGAAAATCCTGATATTATCAAATTCTTCGACTCAATAGTAGGGGGAGAATACAGGGCAACCAAAGAGGGACTATATTACTTACCTAATAAAAGCAATGTAAAGCTTACAATGGGAGAGAGCGCCAGTTCTGTGAGGTCTTTATTGAACGTAGGTATTTATTTACGACATATAGCTCGTCCTGGTGATATATTGATGATTGACGAACCTGAGTTAAATCTGCATCCAATGAATCAGCGCCTTATGGCACGAGTATTAGCAATGCTTGTAAATGCAGGGGTAAAAGTTTTCATAACGACGCATAGCGATTATATTATCAAGGAGATCAACACACTTATAATGCTGAGGAAGTCCGGTTCATCTGCAACCCGAATTATGGAAAAATATAGGTATCAAGTTAACGAAGCACTTGACAGTGGAAGAATTAATGCCTATATAGCAAAGAAAGCTCTCATTAGTATTGATGGATATAATAATAGACAAAGGGTTAATACTTTTATCACTGCACCTATTGGCAAGCATGGGATAGAAGTGCTTGATTTTGACGAAACAATAGACATTATGAACGAGATTCAAGACGAACTCATATTCGGAGGGACAATACTATGATGCAGCCGATAGACTTGATTAAGAGCTATCAGGATCTTTACAATCCATCATACATCAGCCATCCTGCCAACACTGATAGGGGTTTCAGCGTTGTTTTAGCGGAAAATGATAAATCCGCAAAACTTAAAGAAGTCACAGTTTATAACGTACCACAAAAAACGATTTTGCTCTCGTTGCATGAATACGAGAAATTGAAAATCGGAAATTACTTAAAGAGGATACTAAATGCTGACCCTGGCATCTTTAAAAGTTGCGATTATTTGATTATCACGGTGATGAAAGAGGAATTGTATTGGGTATTTGTCGAATTAAAATCTGAGGAATTCAAGAAAAACTATATCATACAGCAATTTAAGGGAGCAAGTTGTTTCATTGAATACTGTAATGCCATCATTGAGCATTTTTTCAATCCATCAATCAAATCAATGACAATAAATACGCGCTATGTGTTAATCGCAGGAAAACCGCTTGATAAAAGACGGACTAAAAGTATTAAATATACAAAACACACCAAACCAGAAGATTATTACCAGCGCAATGTCGGCAAGAGCATTAAGTCGGCGTCTGTGCCATTTGAAGCATTATTGTAATAAAGGATATGAAGTATGCTAAACAAAATAAAGGGTAAAGCAACTGTATATCAACACATTTCGTCCGTTTTTATCATCTTGTTATTCAGCGTCTTCCTATTAGCGATCCCGCAAGGAGGATATGCTGCGATAATGGATTTTAAATACGTCTTGTTTTTACTTATATGCGGAGGCTACTGTGCTGTTATCATTGTTGTACGTGTCCAACTCTCGCTTATCGGCGCCCAACCGTTTGAAAACCCCAATAATGCAATAAAGAAAATCCCACATACAATAAAACTTCTTTTCTTGTTTCTGTTTCTCACCATATTATCCTCCATACTGTCTGAATATAGTGGGACGTTTACAGGGGCTTTTCGGCGGGAGGGAGTTCTGACGATTGCGATATATGTACTTAGCTGCTCCTTTATATCGACATATTTCCGTCCACAAAAGTGGATGGTTTATTTATTGGGTGTTTCAACATGCTTATTCTGCATACTCTCTCTGATTCAACTTTTTGGCGCGAATCCATTTATGCTTTACCCGGAGGGTTATAATTTCTATGGCGCGGATGTATACTATCCCGGGGAGTTCATAGGGACCATTGGTAATGCCGGTATTAGCGCAGCTTTCATATGCATAGTGGTAGCTGTGTTTTCTATGACGCTTATTAAGTTTGATTTTAAGGAAAGGTGGCTTTTATCCATTCCTCTGTTCCTGGCAGCTTTCTTGGTTTTTAAGATGGCTATTGACGCAGGGATGGTCGCGCTGGGAGCGGGGTTTCTGCTAATGCTCCCTGTTGCGGTCACTGATCAAAAGAGTTTGTCCCGTTTTCTTTTCGTTGCAGCAATCGTCGTAACAGCATTTACGTTGTCTCAAGTTATAGTTTTTACCGAGAGCAGAGTCATGTTCCGCTCGGGGCGGCTGGTACTACTAACCGTTGCTGGATTCGCAACTTTACTGGGATTTGTTGCGAATAAAAGTAAAAGGATCTGTAAACTCTCAAAAAAGTGGTATAGGATCGGCACGATTGCCGTTGTGTTTCTGGTAATCTGTCTAGCACTCATTTTCCTATGGTTTTACAATGGCGACGCAGATAGCGGCGGCATGATTTACGAAGCGTCCGAGGCGCTGCACGGAAGGTGGGAAGATTCTTTTGGCTCCTGGCGCGGTTATATATGGCGGGGTGTTTTATCGGGAATCACTCCAAGTCGATTATGGCTCGGCACAGGTCCTGACACATTAGGGCATTGGATTATTCCATCGAGCACACGCTATAATGAAGAACTAGGCGCCACGGTGGTCTCGCGCATCGATATCGACGCAGCTCACAATGAATATCTGCATATACTCGCTACCGGAGGCATTCTCTCATTGCTATGTTATTTGTGCGCTATTGTGTCTGCCATAGTGCAATGGTATCGAAATCCGGATAATAAACTCTCAGCAGTCGCCGGGGCGTGCGTTATATTTTATTGCATACAGGCCTTCTTCGGCATATCCATGTGTATCACAGCCCCGTTTTTTTGGACGGGTTTAGCTGTTTTGATATTCGCTGAAAACAAAATAATAAAAAACAAGAAGGAGAAAATCGTATGACAAAAGCAAAAAGACTCATCGCGCTCAACCTCATGTTTATCATGCTGATGCTTACCCTGCCACTTATAGCAAGCGCGGGCGTCAGCGGCATACCCCAGCCCACATTTGAGAGGGAGGAAACATTCACAGTCTCAGAAGCAGGAGACTATATTTTCCTGGTATCCGGCGGATTCAAAGAACCAGATGGCGTAGAGTTGCCAACTTATGACAGCGTAATACTAAAAATCTATAATTCCGGGGGCGCGCTATATACCCCGACAAGTGTAGAGCGGATCAACAGTAACTCGCTTGCGTTCAGATTCACCCTTGTGCCAGGCAATTACAGATTGGTGCAGGAGTTGGACTATTCGAAGGTCGTGATGGCAACGAGCGGTTTTTTGTCGCTCTATTGCTGGCCCGACGACGCCCCCTTGGCTGCCTATCCGGTTAGTGTAAGTACAAGCGGCAAGGAAGGCAAAGCTTACGCACAACCGCTTATGGCTACGCAAGGGACAACGGTATGTTTAGATGCTTTGCCTGATTGGCCATACGTTTTTGACAGGTGGGTTGTTTCGGGCGTTGATCTTGGCGTGGATGAGACGAACCCGCTTGCAACGTTCGTCATGCCTTCTGGGGCTGTGTCCTTAACGGCGATTTTCACCGAGCAACGCATAATAGATATGACTGCAAACCCAGCCATCGGAGGTGAGGCTGGCTGGTGGAATACCAGCCGACCTAAATGGATGGAATTAGCAAGACCGGGTGATACTATTCAACTGAGTTGTAACGTTAACCCCGGATATGTATTTAACCGATGGGAAGTACTCTCCGGCAATGTGACAATTAATTGGAATGAGTCGGAACAACGCTGGCAGTTTATTTTGCCAGACAGCTTCGAGCCTGTGCAGATAATGGCTCATTGTACCAAATTACTTGGAAACGTTATTACTATTAATGTAAGAAATGGCTACAGCTTCTGGGCTAAGGCGCTCCCGAATTTTGCGGAAAAGGGGATGCGGGTTTATTTATCGGCAGAAGCCAGTCAATTTGGTTGGGTTGAAGACAGATTGTATACCCTTGTTGGATGGGAAGTGATTTCGGGAGATGTGGAGTTGCAACATGATGGTGGGTCAACTTGGTTCACAATGCCTGATGGACCGGTCGAACTTGAAGCGGTATATGCTCCCTCGTACGGTGTGACCATGACCAGCAACAATGATAGTTGGGGGTATGTTACTTGTTGGGAAACCTGGATTTGGGATTCGATACAGCATAGTGACGTTCCCGTTCGCAGTGTTAGGTTGCGGCAATATGCATATCCAGGATACGAATTCGTGAATTGGGAATTGCTTTCAGGCGGAGCGAAAATATGGACTGATTCGTGGGGCGACGCGTATATCCTGATGCCTAACAATGATGTGGTAATCAGGGGCAACTTCAGAGTCTATCAAAATACATCGGCACAGCCACGTGATGTTGTTTTTCAGCAAGGCGGAGTCACCAAGACAATTGTCGATGATAACTTTACCAACGAAGCGACCGTATCTGATGGTCCGGGCGCAATCACATACACAAGCAGCAACACAAATGTTGCATCTGTGGACAGAAGCACAGGTGAAGTGGCGATCATAAGGTCAGGCGTGACAACGATAACTGCGTCGGTTGCAAGAGTGTCAAACGATTGGTTGGCGGCAAGCGGTTCATATACACTGATTGTTAAGGATGTCCCCAACGTACCTACAGCGCCGTTAGACTTCAAGGCTTCGGCAGGCGATGCGCAGGTTATGCTTTCATGGAGGAGTGCCTCGGTATCAGACGACGACAGCGATATTATAAGTTATCAGGTGTCAAACGATAATGGTAGAACATGGGTTACTGATTTAAGCAGTACAAGCCACACTTTCACAGGACTGAAAAACGGGGATTTATATGTATTCTTTGTCCGTGCCGTTAATGCTTTCGGTCACGGTGCGAAAGCAAGAATAACCGCGACGCCGCAAGCGCCATCGCTACCAGGTGGGTATAGTCCGCCTGGCGGTAATGATAGCGTCGGCATTAATACCGAGACGCCTCCGCTTGAATATGAACCTCCAAACCCGATTCCTGAATCAACAAACCCATTCATTGACGTTAATGATGACGACTGGTTCTTTGACGATGTGATGTATGTATATAACAACAGCCTTATGCTGGGAACAGATACGGACATGTTCAGCCCCGGCATGAGTTTGAATCGCGCTATGATAGTGACAATTCTGTACCGAAATGAAGGAGAACCGGGCATCGCAGATCTGGAAAACCCATTTCTCGATGTACCTGCAACTGGTTGGTACACCGACGCAGTTATATGGGCGGCAGAAAATGGAATCGTAAAAGGCTTCGGTGGCAATTTCAACCCTCTTGATAACATCACGCGACAGGATTTGGCGCTGATACTTATGCGGTACGCTGAATACAAAGAATCTGAGATGCCTTTATTGCGAGAATATCAACAATTCAATGACGACGCTCAAATAGCGGACTACGCTATGGCTGCGGTAATAAAGTGTTACTGTGCGGTAATTATAAACGGCAGAGCCGGTAACTACTTTGACCCGCTGGGCAACGCCACACGCGCGGAAGCCGCCGCTATGCTGCATAGATTTTTTGTGCTAATCTAAGCACTGAGCAAGTAGGTGCTCTTTACTTTCCCGCTTGCTCAAATTATCGAAAAAACTGCTTTGAAAAACAGCTTGCCAATATGGGCAAGCTGTTTTTCGAGCTCCGGTATGCATTTTGCTAACATTTTTTCTTTGATGATATTCGAACGAAACAGGTATCCATAAGCCTCGGGCAGGAGAAATCATCTCACCAATCCTCAGGAACGGAGCTAACCGTTGCCTGTCTAGATTCATTGGGACATAAAAATAGGATTGGTCTTTGAAAAATTGCCTTTACAGTATTAAAAAAACACGATATCATAGGCATGTGGACATGTCTGCAGTTGTAATTTCACCACTTTTAGACTACGCACCGGAAATCTGACTCATGTGAAATGTGTTATAAAGGCGGCGCTATGAAAAAACTAGATATCACGATCCGCGGCGAGCGCCATTACGATTATGACGCTATCCTTCGCCCATTCTGGGAGGCGGATATTGAGCTGTTCGAGCGTTGGCTGAAAACCGAACATGTGGCAAAATGGTACAAGCACCCCGACCATTGGCTGCATGAAGTCCGCGAGCGAAAAGTTGGATAGTACGGTTAATCGTACAAGGGGGGAGTTAAACTTGAAAAAGCATTTGCCTTTGATCGCGGCAATAGCAGTATTTGCCTTGCTATTTACAGGATGTTCTTCGCCATCCGACAATCCAGATAATACTGATGACAAAAATGAGGCTACTAAAACCGCTGATTATACGCGCATTGCCACTGATAAAGTGGGCGTCGCCCCGCCGAACACACCGGCAGAGCCGCCTCAAACGGCGCCAGTACCGATCCCGACTCCGGCGCCGGAAACAGAAGCCATGCCGTTTCGTTTCACGCGTGAAAATTTCCCGCGGCTTGACGGATCCACCACAATGGTGCCGCTGGGTGAGGCAATAGCATGTGTGCTGCTGGGCGAACCACGTGCGGATGTAGGAGACTTAATAAACTTCAATAGGACAACAGAGGCGTACAGAAACCTGGTTCAAAAGCGTGACTACTATAATGATGATGCAGATATTATCATAGCCGGCGAACCGGACTGGGATTCCGTAAATTGGTCTTCTGATAGCGGGGACGCAAAGGATATGCTGGAAATCGCCCCGATAGCGTCGGAGGCTCTGGTATTCGTTGTCAACAAATCAAACCCGGTCAATAATCTCACGACAGCGCAGGTTCAAAAAATATATACAGGCGAGATCACGAACTGGAAACAAGTTGGCGGGAACGATATTGAGATCACGGCATTCCAGCGCAACCCAGAATCCGGCAGCCAAGTGCGGATGGAGAAACTTGTGATGCAGGGGCTGACGCTTGCCCCTGCGCCGTCGGCTTATATAGAAGCCTCAATGAGCGGGCTTGTCAGCGGTATCAGGAGCTTCGATGGTTCTGCCTCGGCAATCGGCTATACTGTATATTACTACGCAAACGAGATGAATATGGCGGATGGGCTGAAAATTATATCCATTGATGGCGTTTCACCGAATGATAGGACGATAATGAACAGGGAGTACCCGTTTGTTGGCTCATGCTATACTGCAATTCGTAAGGACGCCGAGCCTGACAGCCCTGAGCGTATCTTGTTTAATTGGCTGCTCAGCGAAGAAGGCCGCGCGCTGATTATTCTTGAAGGATACGTACCGGCGGAGGGTTAATCAATGAAACGTCTGTTTAACGTGATTATATGCATATTGCTCATGCTATCGCTTGTCGCATGTGCAGACAAATCTGCACCTGTTGATGATGAAACACCATCTGCGAGTAAAAAAACGTCATTTGTCCCTACCATACCCAGCCCACCGCCGGTCACGACGCCTAATATCCCCTTTGTTAAAAAGCCTCTATCTAAATCCGAGGATGTCTATACGGACTACTCGATATATACCCCATATACACACACAAACGATGAAATATACACACGGCTATCCGCGAATTTCCTGCCGGAACTCATACCGTCGAACGGTTATGGTACGCTTGTCCCATATGTTGGGGAGTATTTTTGTGAGTTAGATTGGAATGATTTTGTTATGTATGGGCTTTGCACGACTGATGGAATGATAGTAACAGACCCGGTGTATAAGAGTGTATATCAAACAATTGTATATAACACTAATCAAGGAGACATAAAGTGTCCTGTCTATAAGCTTGAACGGCTGGTGGCTGAAAATGAGAATAGGTACTTGGATAAGCTTGATGAGAGCAGAGGCGATTCGTGGAATGAGCGGGCGTCGGCTGAGTCCGAAGACGCTGCAAACAAGCCGCCAAAAAAACCCGATGTCGCAGTTTGCGCCCTTGATGGCAGTTGGGTCACGGACTACTACTATAGGGCGGATTTCTATGAAAAATTCATGCTGCTCCACCGTGATAAGGACGCCGATGTTTTCGATTATAACGGGCATTTCTTGTACAATACGCAGGATCTCAACGTAAGTATTCAACTTAACAATGATCCCTTATTTGAATGGGCAAATTATATTGTTGATTACAGGGACGGTTTGTTTTTTGTGAACAAATGGAAATGGGTACGAGAGGACGGTGAAGATGAAGACACCTGGATATATGATTTTAGAGCCTTCGTTAATGAACTCACAGGGGAAGCATACATTTTGGACTACGAAGATGTTTCTGCGTTTCGAGATGGGCGCGCCGCAGTCAGGCAGGGAGGATTATGGGGATATATCAATACCGATATGGAACTTGTAATTGATTTTCAGTTTGATTCTGCGGAAAGTTTTATAGGAGGATTGGCAAAGTGCAGATTGCCGGGCGGAAAGCACGTACTGATAACAAAAGACGGCGATATTACCGTTGAATCGGATGATTATTTTAGCAATCCAGCTGAAAAATCATATTCTGACTTTTCGGCAGAACCTGAGTTCATCTACGATTACTATGATGGGACAGATGTTCGTGACCGCAACGGGAAAATTCTCTTCACATACGATGGCAGGCTAAACTATCTGGAACAAGCTAGACTTTTTGCTCTATCGCGCTATAGCGGACATAGTTATAGTAGTTACGCATTAACAACATTTGAACTCCTCGACACCAATGGCAAATGTGTGTTCAGGAAAAATGTCGCCAGTCAGTGGCGTGATGATTAAGGGGTGTCGAATATGGTTTATACAAAAGAGGAGTTGAATGACGCCCTGCGGGCCATAGCTTCGCTCATTAACAAATGCGAAAAGGTTCAGGAAAAGCTGCGCGAAGGCACGCCGCAGTACTCTCTGACAAAAAATAGGCTCAAGGCGTTCCGCATCGCGTCGGATTTAATAACCGGAACATTGGAAAGCGAACCCCCGCGCGGCGGGGTTGACAGCGCCCGTTTGGAGAAATTCGAAAACGCGTACCAGGGCTTGCAGGATAGCATGTCGGATATTCCGGCTAAGCTTGAAGCACTGCGCAGCGCGGGCAAGGAAAAGACGGTCACATACAAGGAATTAGTGGCACAAAAATTGATAAATAACAACATCCTGATGTTTTTCGAAAGGTACGGGATTGAATAAAGAATTAAATCGGAGGGATAAAAATATGTCATGTGAACACAATCAAGCGATGAAATGCCCCTGCACATACAGTTGCACAAAGAACGGCAAATGCTGCGCGTGTGTTGCGTATCACGTCAGGAGCGGCGAATTCCCCGCATGCTTTTTCAGTAAGGGCGCAGAAAAAACATACGACCGAAGCTTCGAGGCGCTAATCAGGGACCGCAAATGAGTATAAGACGTCGAATACATTAGCGCACGCTGTATTGGCGAGCTCAACAACTTGCGCACAGTGAGGGGCGGTAGAAGTAATCTGCCGCCCCTTGTATCCATTTGGTGCTGATATTCCTTTTATTGTTAAGACTGAGGCATTACCAAGGTTTGTAAATCTCATAATACTCGTAGTGTCCTAGGTGCTGCTTCCAATCGTCCATATAGCCAAGGTATTGAAAGTATACAGTTATTGAATCGCCCAGTTCTATATCACTCCAGCCTTCTTCTGTACCCATTCCTGCAATTAACATACTCTTGTAATTCACGTTATCTTCAAGACTAACGTATATATCGAAGTATTCAAACTGACCATCGAAATCAATCGAACCTTGTACATATCCATTGAAATAATAACGATCACCAGTAAATTTATTTTTCCCGGGCTTTTCGATCGAAAGTATATTAATAGGTAATTCAATGTATTCACTATAGTCCCGAGAGTAGTCGGGTTCATTCGAGCTTTCCGGCTGAACCACTTCCGCGACGAAAAAACCATCCGTGTTGTCAACATCTGTACCTATAGCAGCCAACGCCCTTCGAGTATCGTCGATTGCTTTTAAGTTTCTCTCCATTCGTTCATCAACCACTACTCTCCTGCTCATATTACGATTGCCACTACACGCTGAGATGGCAAATATCAAGGCAGCCAGTAAAACAATTATTATTATCTTCCTCACAACAATACTCCACCTTTCCTAATAGAAACGACGCCACAGAAAAACATGGCGTCAGTTGCCCATAATTTTTTCACGACATCTCTGATTACAAGTGTATCACAAATCATCAGATTCGTCATTCCACGTTTGGCGTATCTTTTCATTCCACTCCTGCATACTGCTTTCTTATAAATACCGTGCTATGTACACACTTTCCACATCGTGCGATATTGTAACGGTTATCAGTCCAATAAAAATTCACAAAACTGAGCGATCGCCACCATTTCGTGTAGATATTGACAAAACTGAACATTTGCGTAGATATTTTTCTTATATGGTTTTCTTCAAACGAGCGACAGCTCACTTTGTACCCTAAGCCCCATAAGATATTTGATTTTGCTTTCAACTATTTAGGTATGTAGTGCTTCATGCCTTGGCTTTTAGGACAGTGGTTTTAGCTAAAAACACCAGTTTTGACATATTCGAATTATTGTGATAGAATATGTATATAATAATACCGTGAGGTGATTTTTTATGTTAATTAAACCGTCAACCGCGCTTCGTAACGAGTACAATACTATTTCCGAATTGTGCAAAAGAAAACAAGAGCCTGTCTTTCTCACGAAAAACGGCGAAGGTGATTTAGTCATTATGAGTATTGAAGCGTATAAATACCGCGAGGAAATGTT
>Ga0123353_10006621_pt1 | contig 15472 bp, 10 predicted proteins | sample TergutLab28metaG_3_FD_92763 | JGI IMG/M metagenome (GOLD analysis project Ga0123353, IMG submission 92763) | Labiotermes labralis P3 segment gut microbial communities from Petit-Saut dam, French Guiana - Lab288 P3 | ecosystem: Host-associated > Arthropoda: Insects > Digestive system > Gut ... | reverse complement strand
CGTAGGCAAGTAAATGTCGCCCGCACCGCCAATGCGTGTTCCGTATGTTTCGCCGACTGCAATATATTCGCCGGGCGACGGTTCCGTGAACCAGCCGAGGAATCTGCTCATTGTCCTTCTTGCGTTAGGAAGCGTAATTTCAAATCCGTCTACGATAATAACCGACGCGGGCGTTACGCTGCCTCCCGTTGCGTCAAACACCACGTTGTGCATGGGACCCTTGTATTCTTTAACAGTTATGTCGGCAATGTCCCAAGAAGCTTCGCCCTCGGTTTGCCTCAACACGATCCTGAAATTTTGGCCGCCGTAGAACACAAGCGAAACAGTTTCCCATTCGCCCGTCACGGGGAGATATGCAACCTCGGGATAAATTTCGGAATTGTAGTCTCTGTCGGGCCAGTAGTCGTACCATTGGCCGCCGGGAACGAAACCCGCCGCCACAATCCTGCTGCTTGCTGCTTCGTTTGTCCTGTAGGTAATTGTCAATTCGTACGGCTTGCTCGCGTCCGCGCAAAGCCATGGGAAATTTGAATAAAACTTCATAAAGTCGCCGGTTAGGGTCAAATAGTTCCCGTATACCGCATCGGCATCGTCGCCGGTGTGCAATACCGGGTTGCCGCCCCAAGCGCTCGCGGAATCCCTGCCTTCGCCGTGGGTATCAAAATCGATAAACCAATATACCTCCGCGCACATACACGGGTATAGGTTGCATATTTCGCACGGGCAAATGCACGGCGCGGCTTCGCAGACGTCGCACGGCATCATAATTCCAACGAATTGCAATTCTCTGTAAATTAATCCGCTCCAACCCGAATTGCCTTGCAGCCTGAAAAATCTGTAGGCTTGATCAACAGGCAAATCGATGTCGTGCCATTGTTCTTTTGCATAACCTGTAAACTGCGGGACATAACCCAAGTCTACGTAATTTTCGCCGTCAAGCGAGCCCTGGATTGCCGATGAAGTATGGTCGGCCTGCCAGGCATCGGGTACATAAACCCTCACTTGCGCCAATTTGTATAAATTCCCCGGTCCCATATCCATTCCGATGTAGCCGGCAAAACTGCCGCCGCCCACATTGGCTGACCATTCCGTATATATATCCCCGTTAAACGCTATCGACGGGTCGCGGGCATCCGGGTTTGCAAACAGCTTGCCCAAAATTATTTTGCGTCCGTCGTTCGGGCTGCAAATTTCGCAAACGCCGCATTTGCCGCCGGGGAAGCAATCTGTGCAGCCGCATTCGTTACATCTGCCGTCTGCGAAACATTCTTCGCAGCCGCAGATACCGCAGTCGCCGCAGGGGCATACGCACGGCAGGCTTTCGCAAACTACGCAAGCCGCGGCGTATCCGTAAAACTCAAGCCCAAAGTACAAAAGACCTTGATTGCTCCATCCGTTGCCGTGCAGTTTGAAAAACCTGTAGGCGGGAAGGTCTTCGGACAGGTTAAATTCCAACCAGCCCGACAACCCTGTAAGCCATGGGATAGTACCCAATGTTTCGTAGTTAACGCCGTCAAGCGAGCCCTGTATCAAGGCCTGGCTGTGGTCGGCTTCCCAACCGGATGTTTGAACCCGCACCTGTGTAAGTTTATGCAGGTTGCCGGCACCCATGTCCATTCCGATGTAACTTTGCTCCCAATTCGCCTGGGAGTTCCACCTTTGGCCGCTGAAGGCCTGCGCCGGGTTTTCGGCGTTGGGGTTGGCATACGGCACGCCCGTTAAAAGTACGGAAACAGCCGGTTCCTGTTCCGCTTTTACGGGGAGCCGAGTCACGGGTGTGACAATACCCATAAGCAGCGCCAATGTAAGAATAAATGCGAACGGACGCGCCGTTAGTTTCGCGGTTTTACCCTTCATGATAATTTCACTCCTCCTTGTTGGCGTATGAGTCCGATAAAATATTTTTCCGGACGCAATGCGCCTTACGCACAAAATTATGCTTAATGATATTATATAGTTTTGCGCGAAAATGATTTGACCATTCTTTACTTTTTTTAATACTTTTTTACCCGAAATTTTTTCGCGAGCTAGTGCAAACAATTGCAAAGCAACTGCAAAACAAAACATGAACGCAAAATATGAACGCAAAACATGAATGTAAAACATGAACGCGAAAAAGCCCGGCTCTTTTTTTTGAGCCGGGCTTTTTTTTTCGGGCTTGCATCGTTTGGTATAATGGCGGCAAAATTTTTTTTCGGAGGCAGACATGAAAAAAATAGCATCTTTTTTTATTTGCGCGTCGATAATTTTCGGCAGTTGTTTTTTTTGCGATCAGAAAGCGTTTGCGGGTTCGGTAATTTCGCTGTACATAAACAATGCGCGCATAGAAAATCCTAACGTGCCGCCGGTCATACGCGAAAGCAGGACTCTCGTTCCCGCCCGCGACGTGTTCGAGCAAATCGGCGCGGTGGTCGGATGGGACGGAGATACCGCACGAGTTTTTATCGATTACAAAAACACGAGCATAATCTTGCAAATCAACAGCGCAGTCGCGTTGGTAAACGGAGAGGAACGGATCATGGACGTCCCGCCTCTTATCATCAACGACCGCACGATGATCCCGCTTCGTTTCCCCGCCGAAGCCTTAGGTTTTATCGTCGACTGGGATCCCGACGAGCCGGCCGTTTACATCAGCGAACCCAAGCTGAACATATCTGACCATGAAATAATACCGCTGCCTCCCGAAACGATCGTGAGCGTTCCGCATGAAGAAACCCGCATAATTTCAGTGACGCCGCACGACGGCGGCATGTACCGCATACAAGCGGATTCTGAAATAACCGGCGTCTTTCATTTTTTACTGCCCGACAACCGACTGGTTATCGACATAGAAAATTCTAAAAACTTTTTAGATCCGCCTTTTGCCCTGCACCCCGACCTACCCGTGCTCGCGGTGCGCGCTTCTCAGTTTACGTTCGAACCTCCGGTCACGCGGGTCGTTTTCGAAATAAAAAGCGGCGCAGAATATTCCGTAGCATTGTCTGCCGACCGAAAAATTCTTACGGTTAATTTTAACCCCGGTATAATTCCCGTCGAACCCATGGACGAACCGGACATTCCGCAGGACGAGCCGGACGGCGAACCAAAAATTTCTCCCGTTCCGACAACCGAACCGGTGCAGGAACCTCTTTTGACGGAACCGGATGAAGACGAACCGGACGGAAAAGAAACGGCCGCCGACGGCCGCCTTGCCGTTACGTTCGACCGCCCCGCCCGCGCAATAAAAATACCCAAGCACCCCGACCATCCCTTTTCGGTTGACGATATCCACCACAACGATATGTACAATAACTTGCAATATGTCCTCACGCTGCCGCTCAGTTTGAGCGAATATGTCACATACGGTGAAATCCCGGTTCGCGACCTTAATTTAAAAGGCGCGTTTGTTTCCGAAAACACGAGCGGCTTGACGCGCATCACGATCAATTCCGCGCGGGTAATGGCGTTCGAATTGTACGAGGACGACTTAAGCGTATATATCCGCGCTGTGGTGCCGCGTGAAAAATACGCAAAAATTGTGGTAATTGACCCGGGACACGGAGGCGCCGACCCCGGTTCTATTGCACGCGGGCTCATTGAAAAAAATCTTAATCTCGCCGTTTCTCAAAAGTTGATGCAATTGCTCGATGCGGATCCGAATATTAAAGCATACGCCACGCGTTCAACAGACGTTGCCGTCGGACGCCCGCAGCGGTCCGAATTTGCAAACTCAGTAGGCGACTTGTTCATATCGATCCATCACAACTCGGTGGAGCGCAACACGGCGACCATACGCGGCATCGAAACTTTTTATTACGATACGGAAACCGTTGCGTTTACGGGTAAAATGCTTGCCGAGCAGCTCCAAAAACGATTGCTCGACGAGTTAAAAGCAAACGACCGCAGGATTGCGTCCGTACCCTACGATGTGTTGAAGGATACGCACATTCCTGCGGCCTTATGTGAAATTGGATTTATGTCGCATCCCGAAGAATCGCTTTTGCTTACGGACGAGGACTACCAGTGGCGGGCGGCTCTCGCCATTTACCGAGGCATATTGGATGCGTTTAACGCATACACCCCAAAACGTTAAACGGTACGCTTAATAAAACAACCGTTAAGCGCGTCCGCAAAATCCATAAAAAATTTATTTAAATATCTTCTCTATTTCCGGCTGTGTAAGCGGGTGGTCGATCGGAATTTTGGTTTCGCTTATGCGCTTTGCATATTCGTCGAGCTTGGAACGGTCAAAGCACTGTTCACTCGGACGGGTCAAAGCGCTTACCAATGTTTCCTGCTGGAACGGCTTGGCGACGAAATAATCCGCGCCGTGCTCGACACATTCAATAACTGTCGGCGGGTCACACAATGCGGAAACCATTATGATCCGCTGCCCGTCGCGCTTGCATATATTTTGCAGCACGCCGATCCCGTCCATTTCCGGCATCGCGATGTCGAGTAGCACGAAATCGCAAAATTCCATATTGATCACTTCGACGGCGGTTTTGCCGTTGTCGGCCTCTCCGCGCACCTCGTAGCCTTTTTTCGTTAGGATGTCTTTTAACATCATCCGCATGAACGGAGCGTCGTCCACTATCAGCACGGTTTTTCCGTTGGGCGGGCTTTTTTTGTCTGCGTATTTTTTTAATATTTCGTCCAACGCCTCACGCAAAATTATTGCCTCGCCGATGCCGCGCTCCTTAGCGAGCGCGGACAGCCTGTGCAACTGCTCGGTTGCGTAGTGCGAGGTCTTCGTCACCATCTTTTCTTCTTTTGCGATGCAAATTTTGTTTCGTCCGGATGTTTTTGCGCGGTAAAGAGCGTTTTCCGCTTTACGCAAGAGCTCGACCGCGTTCTGTCCGTCTTCACGGTAGGTGGCGATTCCGCCCGTGAATGAACATTTGATTGTTTTTGCCTCGCCCTCCGACTCGAATAAAATGTCCGCGTTGCAATATGCCTCGCGGATTTTTTCAATCGTAAGGAACGCCTTTTCTTTTTCGCAGCTTGGCATGATCACCGCAAATGCGTCTCCGCCGTAACGGATGTGCGAAAAGTTTTTTTCGTCTGCGCGTTTCAAATGTTCGGCGAGTGTTTTTAGCGCCGCGTCGCCTGCGGCGTGTCCGTAACGGTCGTTTACAGACAGCATGTTGTCGATGTCCGCTATCAGCAAGGTAACGTCTTCGCAGTCGTCGTCTGCGGCGCGAAGGCAGCCTTCGAGTTCGAGCATGAAGTATGCGGGCTTTAAAAAACCCGTCAGACAATCTAAAACGTCGGCGGCGCGTTCGATATTGTACGGCATAAAAAATCATCTCCATTTTTTTATTAGGTCGCGAGCCATGCTGCGATAATATTACATTAACATACATATGTCAACATAATTTTTTTCTATGTATCGCTTCGTATGAGTTCGGCTTGCTTGACAATCGTAATGCCTTTGTAATAAAACAAAACGGCGTTGTGTGCAGCGCGTATGCAAAAATAAAAAAGGTGATCACATGCCGCCTCAAAACGATATAAAAATTCTTCGCGACCTCGCAAAGCGCGTCGCCGAAATTGCCGCAAAGCCTTCGGAGAAAAAAAAGGCGATGCTGTGGACCGCTCATAACGATTTGAAAACTGACATACCGCTCGTGATGTTCGATCCCGATTGGAGCGCATGGCAGGAGCTGGTTCCGTGGGAGTCATGTTCTTGCGAAACGAACGAAGCGCGTTCATGGGAGCTTGACTTCCGAAAAACAATTTGGCGCAACGAAGTGCTGAAGGACGACAAGGTCGCGGACAATTTTTTTTACGTCCCGTATGATTATTCGATGACGGGCTGGGGGATCGACCCGAAAAAAAATTTCAGCGGTACGAAGGGCGGCGCGTATAAAATCCGCTCCGTGCTCGAAGACTACGAAAAAGATTTTTGCAAATTGCGTTTTCCGCAAATAACGGTCGACTATAAAAAAAGCTCGGAGCGACTCGAAGAAGCGCAAAATATTTTCGACGGCATATTAAATGTGGAGCAGCGAAGCGAATGGTGGTGGACGCTCGGCCTGACATGGACGCTTATTGACTTGCGGGGCTTCGACGAATTTTTGTGCGATTTCATATTGGAGCCCGAATGGCTAAAAAAACTCCTTGATTTTTTATACCGCGAAGCGGACGGCAGGCTTACCTTCCTTGAAAAAAACGGACTGCTCTCGCAAAACACGGGTAACCATTATGTCGGGAGCGGCGGCTGCGGCTATACAGACGAGATCCCGCAAAAAGCGCCGGGCGAACCGGTTACGGCAAAAGATATGTGGGGCTTCGTCGAAAGCCAAGAAACAGTGTCCGTCGATCCGGAAATGTACGGCGAATTTATTTTTCCATATCATAAAAAATTGATGGAGCGGTTTTCGCTTTCGTGTTTCGCATGCTGCGAACCGTATGAGCCGCGATGGAAATACGCGAAGCAATTGCACGGGCTGCGGCGCGTTTCGTGTTCGCCGTGGTCAAACAGAGGCGTGATGGAAGAACTGCTCGGCAAAAATTATGTCGCCTCGATCAAGCCCGCGCCGTCTTCAATCGCATACGCGCAGTTTAAAGATGATCTCGTGCGCGGCGAAATACGCGAAGCGCTCGAGTGTTCCAAAAACTGCATTCCGGAACTGATAATGAAGGATGTCCATACTGTGGGCGGCAACCCTCACAACGCTGTGCGCTGGGTGGAAATATGCCGCGAGGAGATCATGCGTCTTTATGGATAAAACCAAGCTCGGCGGTTGGTTCATGTTCATTTTGGTTCTGTACCACATCGCGCTTGCGGGTGTTTACGGTTATCTGTATCATTTCGGGCCGATTTTTTTTCAAAGGCTTTTAGAGTCGAATTGGTTCATAATCGTCAACCAAACCGTTGGGTTCATATTGCCGCTCGCATTATTTTTGTTCGCGACAAAAGAAGACGCGAAATTTATTTTCAAGCCGCGGCCGCTCGGCAAAACAAACATCGTGCTGCTGGCCGCCGTCAGTCTTTGCATGCAGCCTGTCATGATGCTGCTATCCGCATTTTCTTCGCTTTTTTTTGCAAACAACATAGCCGACGTGACGGCGGGCATGACTTCGATGCCGCTGCCCGCCACGCTGCTGATAATCGCTGTAACGCCCGCCGTTTGCGAGGAGATCGTCTTCAGAGGTTACATACTCCGCGCATACAACCGTTTGGGCATTTTTAAAGCCGCTTTGATAAGCGGCTTGTTTTTTGCGTTTATCCATTTGGATCCGCAGCAGTTTTTATATACGTTTATGATGGGCGCGCTGCTCGCATACTTGGTCTATTATACCCGCTCCGTTTACGCGGGCGTTCTCGTTCATTTTTTATCGAACGCGCTTCAAGTTGTGTTGGTTTACATTCTTCCGCCGCAAGAAAGCGCGCCGGCCGTCCGTGCGGAAGTCTTGCAGACAGTTTTATTTTTGGCTGTCGCTTCCGCGATATTTCTTCCCGTGCTGTTCATTCTTCTTCGAGTGTTTTTGTCGCATAACAGAAGCAGGAACGCCTCGCGTGACATTAAAACAATACTGGCGGCGGACCAAGAAACGTTTTTGCCCCCGCAAAAACACAGTTGGCCCGCCGACGTTTCGTTTTGGCTCGTGACTGCGGTTTACGCCGCTTATATTTTTTTTATGTTCGTCAAAAATTAATTTGCAAAGGTAAACGGTATGGAAAAAAAATATTTCGTTTCTGTTGACGCGGGCGGCTCTTCGAGCGCGGCGCTTATGTTCGACGAAAACCTTTCGCTTGCCGGCGAAGGTTTTGGCGGCGGCGTAAATACAAACCAAGGTTACGCAAAACGGCAGGCAGCCGCGAATTTTTCGGCGTGCCTGCGCGGGTTGTTTTCAATAACCAAACCTTACAGCATCGACACGGTTTTTTTCGTGTTTATAGGTCGGCAGGATATTTTTTTCGATATATTTTCAAAACACGCACCCGTAAAAAATTTTTGCCCGCTCGGCGAAACGGAAGCCTGCCTGCTTGCGGGCACGCTCGAAAAAAAAGGGATCGTCGCTATGTCCGGCACGGGGTCGGTAGCCGGTTTCGCAGACATTGAAAATAAACGCGGCGAACGGATCGGCGGCTGGGGGCCCGTGCTCGGCGACCAGGGAAGCGGCGGCTGGATAGGCCGTGAAGTATTAACAGCCGCTGTAGCAGCGTTCGAGGGCTGGGGCGAACAGACGACGCTGCTTCCTCTTTTACTTGACGAGTGGAAACTCGCAAACCCGCACGGGTTTATCGGGTTCATACACGGAGGCAAGACGCCGTACGGCAAAATCGCCGCCCTTGCAAAAATCGCCGGATTGGCAGCCGCTGACCGCGACGCCGTCGCATTGCATATTTTGAGCGAAGCCGGCAGCCGCATGGCAGAGCAAACATCGCAGCTCATAAGCCGAGGAGGGCAAGAATATTTTTCGCTGCCCGTTGTATGCTGCGGCGGCGCGTGGAAGACGCATCCCGTAATGTACGAAACCTTCCGCACCGCTCTGCAAAAAAAATATCCGCAAACCCGCGTAAAAAAACCGATGTATGAAAACGCAGCCGCGGGACCCGTTAAATTTTTGCTTGATTCCGGTTCAACCAAAGACGAAGCCGAAAAAATCATGGCGGCAAATTTTTCAAAATATAAATCCGCATGGTAAAAACAAATAAACAATAGAAAGGCGCAGACGCAACCGGCAGCTTAACGCGTCTCGCGAACGGTAAAATTATGGATGCAATTAACGCGTATTTAGATCAGATAACGGGCATTTTGCAAAAAGTGCGCGAAACGCAGCAGGACGTTATGCGAAAAGCCGCGCAAATGCTGTGCGACGCAACGCTTAACGGCGGCAGCATATTCGCGTTCGGATGCGGACACGGCGGCCTGCTCGCTTTGGAGATGTACTACCGCACCGGCGGCATGGCAAACATCAACCCCATCCGCGCGCCGGGGTTAAACCTCGATATCGACCCCGCGATAATGACCAGCCAATTGGAAAGGCTCAACGACTACGGCCGCATCATAATCGACAACTCACCTGTAAAAGCGGGCGACGTAGTGGTAATCCATTCTGTATCGGGCAGGAATACGGTCATTGTCGACGCCGCTGTCCGCTCGCGCGAACTCGGCGCAAAAGTTATAGCCCTCACAAGCATGGAATACCGGAGCGTATCGTCGCGCCACCCCTCCGGCACGAAGCTGTTTGAAAACGCTGACCTCGTGATAGACAACTGCGGTTATAAAGGCGATGCGTCGCTTACGGTTCCGGGCATCGCGGAAAAAGTCGCTCCAACCTCGACGGCCGTCGGCGCGGTAATTTTAAACGCGGTAGTCGCGCAAGCGGCTGCTCTTGTAGCCGAAACAGGCCGCATCGCACCGGTTTTCATTTCGGGAAACATCGACGGCGGCGACGAGCATAACAGCAGGGTAATAGCGGAATATAAAGACCGTATCCATTACATGTAGCCAAGCAAAAAATATTACGGAAGCGGGCGTTCCGTTTTTTACATCAGTGCTTCCGCAATCAATATATATGAAGGGGATAACAATATGCTGCTTGAAACTTATTGGACCGAAGTGAACGGCCTGTACAGCCGAATCCGCTCGACCCAGCGCGAAAACATAATATCCGCGGGAAAGATGATAGCGGATTCCGCCGCAAACGGCGGCTGCATACACATACACGATACCGGGCACATAATAGACGCGGAGCTTGTGGGCCGCGGCGGCGGGCTGCTGCTGTACAAGCAGTTTAAATATAACCTGCACGTAGACAACCCGGTCCGAACCCGCGACCGTTCCGACATGGACACCAATATGGAGGGTCTCGCAAAATATGCCGTCAAGCGCTCCGGCGCGAAGCCCGGCGATGTTTTTATAATCGGATCGGTTTCGGGACGGTCGTTTTCTGCGGTTGACCTCGCCTTCGAAGCAAAAAAAATGGGCATGAAATGCATTGTGATCACGTCGATGGCATATGGCGATTCTGTTGCCGCCGTCCATTCCTGCGGAAAAAAACTTTTTGAAATGGCGGACATTGTCATTGACAACTGCGCGCCCGCAGCCGAATCAATGATGGAGGTTGAAGGTCTTGAAGCGCGGCTGTGCGCGGCAAGCGGCCTATCTGCGGCATACATTATGTGGAGCGTGACAACCGTTGTCGTCGAGGAGCTTTTGCGTCTCGGAAAAAATCCGAGCATTTATAAAAGCCACAACTTCCCCGGCGGCGGCGAGTACAACCGCGACGTTTCAATACCGAGATACGAAAGCGAAGGGATATAAGAAAGGAGAATTGCATGAACTGCATAAAATGCGGAAACTTAGTGCAGGCAAACGAAAAATTTTGCAACAGCTGCGGCGAACCGGCATCAAGACCTGCGGCGGAAGAAAACGCATTGCGGGCTGTATGGCTTGCCGCTGCCGCTTTGGGTTTGATTTGTATCGCCGGTTTTTTTTCCGTATGGCAGCAAGATTATACAGCCTGTATCTTGCTGTTTTATTTTATTTGCGGATGCGCGCTGTATTTGTTCGTCAGCGGCGGTTTGAAATTTAAAATTGCCGCGGGATGCATTTTAATTTCAGCGTCGTTTTTGCTCGCGTACGCGGTCAGTATGTCACGAGTCATGAGCTCATCGTTTTCATACAACCCGGCCGCGGCGTTCAATTCTTTTTTTGCGGACAGATTTTTTTATTATTTATTCTTGTCAATTATTATTTCCGTAACCGGTATCGCTATATCTCTGGTTCCGTTTGACAGCCGAAAAAACAAATTGATTTTAGCGGGACTTTCCGGCGCGTTTGTCTATGCAGCATATGCCAACGTCAGATTTTTAATGCTGTCTGCGCCGCTTTTTGTTCTGCTTCCGGAACGAGTGTTAACGTTGGCGCACGCCGCCGTGATACTACTGTCCTTGTGCGCGGTAAACATGTTCTGCAATATGCAGAGCCGAAAAATAATCACCGGCGCGGGCCATAAAATTTGGTTCGTACTCTGCGTGCTTTTTTCGTCTGTTAACTTAATTGTTCAAACCGCAATAGAAATTTCAAACAGGCGGCCTATCGCGCTCAGAGAAAATTCGTTTGTAATTTTTCTGCTTACCGCTGTCGGCATAATGGGTTATGTAAAACTATGTTCTTCAAAACGTTCGGGTTATATGTATATCCTGATGTCAATCGGTCTTATTTTTTTTATTAACTTTAATATAAACCTCAGCGCGGTTTTGCGGACACTTGCACAGTCAAGCCGGCTTCATCCCGGCGCTTTGAGCAGTCTCGGGCTTTCTTTTACCATTCTTATCAACCCGTTTATTACGGGACTGCTTCTGCTTGGCCCCTGGAAGACAATCCCGGAAGACACGGGCATTAGCCTAAACACCGTTTCGGGCGGAGACAAAATATTTTCAATCGTCGGGCTTGCAAGCTCGTTTATTATCTTTTTTACGGGAGCGTTAAATATTTACGGTGTTTCGCAAACCGCAATACGCGAATTATGGGTGTTTTTTGCATTTTTCATACCGGGAACCATATTTTTGGTAATCCAATTTTTGTATGCCTCCGCATGTTTCGGAAAAAACGCGGGCATCGGGAAAGGCTTATCTGCTGCGGGGCGTGTCTGCACAATATTTTCTTTAATGTTTGTTGCATTGATATGCTTCGGATTAATTTACACTGCCGTAAACGCATAATTTATCGCTGCGGCAAAAGATTATTGCAAAAAAATTTTTTGAAGCTTGGCAAAAAAAATATGCAATTTATTTATTACTCCGGTTATGAAATTAATTGTGCAAAGTATTACTCCGGCACTTGAATATAGCAAGAGACGTACGCGATATTTTTGTGCCGGAGTAATAAGCAAAAAAGGGGTGTTAAAAATGAATTTTTTCAATTTGCCCGACGAATGCTTGATAAAAAATGTAATTGTCGCCACGGAAATAATCGGTAAAATACCCGAGCACGTGAGGCATCATTTTAATTTTATGAAAGACAGCATAAAATCCTGCCGCATTTTTGCTTTGCTTAACAATAATAATTTTAAAGTGATGAATCATAACGAAACCGATCCGTACTATAAAAGCATAAAGTTTGTTTTTGTCGAAATTAATTGCATAACCGATGCCGAACTGGTCGCAAAATGCTTGCTGCGGATTTTTAACAGCCAAACCGTAATTGTCATGAAGTATATCGATTTGTATCGTATCGCGACCGGTTTCGTAAAAGCCGACGAACGCAATAAAGGCAAAAAAATTATTGTCGCCGAAACAATTTCGAATTGGATTAATGAAAAAAACAAAAATGTTTTATCGACTTTCGATATTAACAAAACGGACAATACCGATTTTATTTCGGTTTATCTTTCGCTCAACCGCGCAATCCAAAAGCTCAATAAAAAATATTTAAAATTAGATTTTGTGCGCGATCTGTATATTTACGTGCATGGGATCGAACCGTTTGACTATATGCTTAACAATTTGGACGACACGATAAAAAACATGTACCCCGGAAACCGTGTCATGAATAAATACGGTGTTTACGAATACCTGTTCGACGACGACGATGTAATCGATTTGATCGTAAGAACCGAAGGCTATACCGGTTACAGCAATATGGAAAGCCTCGCAGAAATAATTTGGAATTTTATAACTTACGAAAATGATTTCGACGTTTCAATCCCGACCGATTTGCAATCAAAAATTGATGATTATAATACAGAGTTTTGGGACATGTTTGAAAATGAGGAATTGGATGACAGCGATACGGTTGATTTTTACGATTGGTTTACGGAAGAACGGCATTGGATAGAAGCCGGTTTTATTGAAGAAGCAGATGAAGGCTACGGTTTTGTCTCAGTTGAATATTTAACGGAACAAGAAGAAAAATTAATCGAAAAAGAAGAGAATGAAGTGGACGATGACTATTAAAAATAAAATTTTGTTCCAAGACTGCGTCGTTTCGTTATGCGAAAAATTCGGTCCCAATGAAATTATTATCAGCCGCCGGAATTGCTCAAAGCAAATCGCCTGTTTGTTGGAACCGCCTAATACGGCGGATATTTACAGCGAATATAAGCAAGCCGGATCTGAGTTTAACGAAGCCGCAAATAAAAACGGCTCGCAAAAAAAATTTTATTTAGGGCTTCAATATTCTGATGTTTCTAATTGCGGCCGCGATGTGCTCGCCGAAAAAATTTTGGCCTGCGGTGAACCCGATTACGCGGGTATAGCAGCCGTGCTGCCGCAATTAACAAAAAACGTCTATTGTTTTATAAGCGGCGCTTCGAGCTGGGGCGCCGCCGTTGTTTATCCGGACGGAAAAATTTTTAGCGGCGGCTTGGACGCCAAGTGCATATTCGACCCCGGCTGCATGGCCGAGCAGTTCCAAACGCGTGTGTTCGAATTTGGAACGACCGGGACCGGCGAAGCAGGTTCGGATCTGTCCGAAACACCGCCGCGGCAGTTCATGCTTAACGGAAATATTCCCGTGCTTGTTTCGCGCCACGATAAAGACGGAAGCTCGTTGGAATTTATTTATTTTGTGGAAGCGAACGACCCGGACCGCGACCCTTTGGTTTGGATCTCCGTTAAATTTAACGGCGGCGAACGAAAATATTTTACGGCTTCCGCGTCCGAATGGCGCTGCCGTGCCGCCGCGCCGGAGCTTTTTTGGGATGCGTTTGCGTCAACGGTTATTTATTGGACCGATTTTATCGACAGCGGAGTTAAATACTCCGTGCCCGAGAAAAAAATATCAGAGGCTGCAGCCGGAGCGATGTGCGCCATGCAGGCGACGTTTTCCGGCGGCCGGGCGCATTACGGACACATCGGCTACGGCTGTAACCTGCACGACAACTTTCCGCCGACCTTCATTTGGTCGTTTGAAGCCTGCTGCCTCACCGGACGCTTCGGCGAGGCAAGACGCATGCTCGACAACCTTTTTTGCCATGCCCTTGATTACCGGGGGCGTTTCGTTTACCGCCAGGGCGAAAATGAAAACTACGGAGCGTCCGCCGCGGAATACGGGATGCTGCTTTTTTTTGTCGGCAGATATGCCCGCGCCGTGAAGCTTACGGAATGGTTCGGCTGCCATGCGGGCAAGTTGAAAGGGATCGGCGGCGAGCTTACGGCAAACATACGCGAATGCCCTGAAGCCGGCGGCGAAAAACTCGTGATGATGTGCGCCGAAGCAGATTTAAACGAGCGCGTTTACGCATACATTAACAATAATCTCTGGACCGTGCGCGGGTTCGAATCGCTTTCTAAATTGCTGGCTATGTTAGGAGACGAGCAGGCCGGGCATTATGCAAGCAAGGCCGCCGAGTTGCTTCATGCGATAAGGCGGGTGCTTGCCGCGCAAACTGTTCAAAGCGCATACGGAAAAACAGTCCCGTTCAGGATAGGATATTCTGCCGTGCCGCTCACGCTCAGTTCATGTCAAAAGCCGCTTTCGCATTTGACCAAGAGCGAGGCGGAAAATTATTTAAACATAAAATGGTCGCGAAGCTCCGTTGAAAATGAGCAGGATCTTACCGAAAACACGTACGCAAACTACCGCTATTACCTTGAGATGCTGTCGAGCGCGCTGCTTACAGACGAAGAAGCAAGCGCAATCGTAAGCATGCGCGAAAGCCTGGGAGGCGAACTGCTTGGCATGTCGAGGCTGTGGAGCCAAATCGACGACTGGCCGGTAGTTAACTACGCACGCTTCCTTCTCGAAAGCGGGCGGATAAAAAAATTTATTCTGCTGTTGTATGCGCATACGGCGCATCACGGAAATGCCGAAAAGCTCGTTTATTACGAGCAGGTTTCGGCGGACGGCGCGGCTGTGGCAAACGACTGCGTGCCGTCGCTTTTGACAACGCCCATTATGCTTGCGATGGCGTTCGCTTTCGAGCCCGTAGGCGAAAGCGGGATCTGTTTGCTAAAAGGCATTCCGAAACGCTGGTTCGAGACGGGTTTTGAGGCGAAGGGTTTGGGTATGTCCTGCGGCAGGCTCGACATAAAATGCACGGCATCCGAAACGGATTTTACCGTCGAGGTAAAAACGGAAGACGGTAAAAATTTTTGCAAGCCGGTTAAATTATTTTTAAACGGAATTGAAAATTTGTCCGCCGAAAAAATTTTACGCGGGCGGGAACACATAAGCGAAATATTTGACAGTCATATAAGTTTAACAAACGGAACCGGCGATTTTTCAATTACTTTCGGCAAAAAGGGCAAAGAAGGCAAAGAACGGTTTTTTCAAAAGTAAAGGTAAATGCGATACCAAAAAACGACGGCTTGCAAACGCATTTGACAAAAACAAAACGGCGGGGGAATCCCCCGCCGTTTTTGTCGTTCGCGTTTAATTTATCCATATTGCAGTTTTTCGTCCGCGACGTTTTTATCGTTCGCGTTTAATTTATTCATATTGCAGTTTTTCGTCCGCGCTGTTTTTTTGTCGTTCGCGTTTAATTCATCCATATTGCAATTTTTCGTCCGCGACGTTTTTGTCGTTCGCGT
>Ga0123353_10006620_pt1 | contig 15472 bp, 16 predicted proteins | sample TergutLab28metaG_3_FD_92763 | JGI IMG/M metagenome (GOLD analysis project Ga0123353, IMG submission 92763) | Labiotermes labralis P3 segment gut microbial communities from Petit-Saut dam, French Guiana - Lab288 P3 | ecosystem: Host-associated > Arthropoda: Insects > Digestive system > Gut ... | reverse complement strand
TGTAATTCCCCGCCGTCTTGCGGCGCACGGGGGCCGGGGCTTGCCCCGGGGTTCATACCATTCATTCCGCACCGGGTGTAATTCCCCGCCGTCTTGCGGCGCACGGGGGCCGGGGCTTGCCCCCGGGGTTCATATCTTTCATTTCCGCCAAAATTTCAAGTGCCGCTTGCCTTTTTCGCCATAACTCTTTTTTATACTACTGCGCAATTAGAAGCATAGCAGAATGCAAGCAAAAAGCTTTGGTGTATGGTTTTTTGCGCAGCAGGATGCGCAATGATTCTTGTTGCGCAGTAGTATTACGTCCTCAATTGCGGCAAGTGTGGCCGCGCGACCTGTAGGGGCGGCCTGTGGGCCGCCCGTGATTGTTTCGTCACCTCACCCCAGCCGGTACCCCCGCTCCACCAGCAGGCGCTCTATCCGGTCCGCAGGGTTGAGCAGCTTGGAAATCGACATGTCGTGGTTGAGGGTATCAATGAGGTACGCGATATACTTCGACATGCGCACCGAGTAGTGCCAGGGACGCTCTTCCAGCTCCGGCGGGGTGTAGACCATGTCGCCGGTGAAGATTTTGTCGAACAGGCCGGCTTTGTAGGCGGCGTCCATGCGGCCCAGCCCCCCGGTAAACAGCCCAAAGGCGACGCACACGAAGACCCGTTCCGCGCCCAGTTCCTTGAGCTTCGTGCAAACGTCGATGATGCTGTCGCCGGAGGCGATCATGTCCTCCACCACGATGACGTCCTTGCCCTCTATGTCGCGGCCCAGGAATTCGTGGGCGATGATGGGGTTGCGGCCGTCCACCACCACGCTGTAGTCCCGGCGCTTGTAGAACATGCCCAGTTCCACGCCCAGCATGTGGGAGTAGAAGATGCTGCGGGGCATGCCGCCCTCGTCCGGGGAGATGATCATGAGATGATCTTTGTCGATATTGATGTCTTTCACGTTGTTGAGGATGGCCTTGATCATCTGGTAGATGGGCGGCACGTTCTCGAAGCCGCAGTTGGGGATGGCGTTCTGCACGCGGGGGTCGTGGGCGTCGAAGGTGATGATGTTGCTCACCCCCAGCCGCTCCAGCTCCTGGAGCGCCATGGCGCAGTCCAGGCTCTCGCGGTTGGAGCGCCGGTGCTGCCTGCCCTCGTAGAGCATGGGCATGATCACGGTCAGCCGCCGCTCCTTGCCCGCCGCAGCGCTGATCACCCGCTTGAGGTTGGCGAAGTGGTCGTCGGGGCTGGAAGGATATTCCCTGCCGTACATCTTGTAGGTCACGCCGTAGTTGAAGCAGTCGCACAGCAGGAACAGGTCGTAACCCCGCACGGACTGGCTGATGACGGCCTTGCCCTCCCCCGTGCTGAAGCGGTCCACGTGGGCGTCGATGATGTAACTGTCGCGGGCGTACTGCCGCAGGATGTCCCCGATGGGGCGCCCCTTGAGAAAGTCTTTGCGCCAGCCGGTGATGTAGGCGTCCACCTGCCGCGCTATGCGCTCGCAGCCCGGCAGCGCGATGATCCCCAACTGGCCGTTCGGTACTGCCTCCTGATAATCCCCCGGATTCTCCGCCATGAAAATTCCCTCCTTTTTTGTCACATACAGGCAATTTAGTCGGATGATGTTATTATACCATAAGTCTTTTCTTTTGAATAGCCCCAAAAGCAAAAAGACATGAATATTGTGTATTTCAGGTTTATAGTTCACAATTGGCCCCTATGGGTTGTGCAATGTGCTGGGGAGGTGTTTTGCTGAGACGCACAGCCGTGCGTCTCTACATCCGCGTTTCACACAACGCTCGTGTTTAATATAATGATCACAACAAAGTAGCACAGGGCCAGCACCATCGCCACGCTGCCGAAAAAGAAATTGGCGGCCCGCCTGCCGGGGGACAATCCACAGATGAACTTTTCTTTCCGCGGGCGGCGCAGAAATAAAAGATATAGGCTCAGCAGGCCCAGCGCCATCATGGCGAAGACGTAATTGTTCGCGGCCCGGTCCGGCAGGAGCAGCAGCGCCACGGCCGCCGCGTTGTTCCACAGATGCACAAGGACCGGGAGCATCAGCCGCCCGCCGCGGACATACACCCAGCCCAGCGCCAGCCCCGAGACGAAGGCCATGGGGGCCTGCTCCATGTTCTGGTGCAGCAGGGCGAACAGAGCCGCCGTGCTCACCACCGCGAAGCCGTCGCCGAAACGGCGCAGCGGCGGCAGGATCGTGCCGCGCAAAAGAATTTCCTCCGCCACAGCGGGGGCGAGTCCCGTGGTCAGCAGCGCCAGCATCAGGCCCGGAGAGCTCTGCGGCACCACCTGCTCCGGCGCGCCCTGGAATTCGATGCCTACCCGCCCGGCCAGTTTCTCCACGAACAGGGCGGCGAAATTGCCCAGCAGGCACAGGGCGGCGCCTGCGGCCACCAGGAGCGTGCTTTCACCTGCGCCAGCCTTCTTGCCTCTTGTCTCTTGCTTCATGTTTCTGAAGAGTCTTTTGCCCACCAGCGTTCCGCCCAGGACGCTCAGGCTGCTCAGCAGGACCAGCAGGCCGAACCAGAGCTCGTCGCCCATGGGCGGCAGGCGGTGCCGCAGCAGGGCCAGGGGCGTCACCGCCAGCTGCAGGACGCACACGGCCAGCAGGGCGCAGCCCGCCTTGTGGGAAGTAATCCGCAGGGCGCGCTTTTCGGACGGGGCGGGCGGTTCGTAAAACAAGGATTGATCCCTTCATAAATAATTTACTTGTGTTTTCCCCGAAGCTATGTTATGATTATACAGAATCTGGTGACAATACGCAAGCCAAGTAAAGAAAAAATTATTTTTGGGAGGAAAAACCATGGCGGAACCCATTCAGGTGGATTTTGAAAGCAGGAAGAGAAAAAAAGAGGGGCCGAAAACCATCGTCGTCCCGCCGGAGCGCGCGGGGCTGCGCATACTGCTGAGCGTCGTGGGCGCGGTGCTTACGGCGCTGGTGGGCTATTACTTCATGCTGCCGCCGCTGAACTTCAAGGCCAAGGAGTTCTATTACTACCTGGCGCTGGTGTTCGGGTCGTTCATCGCGTTCCTGTTCCTGCTGTGCCGCGCGGGCAGCAAGCCGGAATACGCCCCCTATGTAAAGAAAAAGTCCGTGATCCCCTTCCTGGCCGTCCTGCTGACCGCGCTGTTCTTCGCCGTGGCGTGGGCGGTGTCCTCGCCCTTCTTCAACGCGCGGCGCTACAGTGAGATCATGCCCGTTAGCGAGGATTCGAACTTCACTGACGACATCCAGGAGGCGAATTTCGCGGCCATCCCCAGGCTGGATGAGACCTCCGCCAGGGCCGTGGCCGAGCGCACCCTGGGCGCGCTGGCCGACTATGTGTCCCAGTTCGTCATCAGCGAGAGCAACACGATGATCTACTACCGCAGCAAGCCCGTGCGCGTGGTGGGGCTGGGCTACGCCGATATCATCAAGTGGCTCACCAACACGAAAAACGGCCTGCCGGGCTACGTCATCGTGGACATGGCCAACGAGAAATCCGAGTTCGTGCGGCTGGATGAAAAGATCCGCTACACCGATACGGAGCACTTCAACAGGCTGCTCAAGCGGCATCTGCGCTTCCAATACCCCACCTACATGTTCGGTATCCCCAACTTCGAGATCGACGACGCGGGTAACCCGTTCTGGGTCGCCCCGCGCATGGACAAGACCATTGGACTGCTGGGCGGCGAGGACATCATCGGCATCGTGCTGGTGAACGCCGTGACCGGCGAGTGCACGGAATACGACATGAAGGCCCTGCGCGAAAACCCGGCGCTGCAGTGGATCGACCGCGTCTATAGCGCCTCCCTGCTCACCACGCAGTATAACTTCCACGGCAAATACGCCGGCGGCTTCTGGAACTCCCTGCTGGGCCAGAAGGGCGTGAAGATGACCACAGCCGACTACGCCTATATCGCCAAGGAGGACGACGTATTCATGTATACGGGCGTGACCTCCGCCACCGCCGACGACTCCATCATCGGCTTCATCCTGGTCAACCAGCGCACGAAGCGGGCCGACTTCTACAAGATGGAGGGCGCCACGGAGAGCTCCGCCAAGGCGGCCGGCGAAGGCCTGGTGAGCGCCTACGAATGGGAGGCCACCTTCCCGCTGCTGATCAACGTTTCGGGCCAGCCCACCTATTTTATGTCCCTGAAGGACAAATCCAGGGTGGTGCAGGGCTACGCCATGGTAAACGTGGCGCAGTACAACAAGATCAAGGTCTGGGGCAAGACCCTGGCCGAATGCAGAAACCTGTATATCCAGACCCTGAAGGACAACGGCGTGGAGATCGGCCAGCCGCCCGCTGTGCCCGGCGAGCCCGGCGAACCCGGTGAGCCCGGCGCGGACGGACAGGTCGCCGGCGTGATCAGCGACATCCGTACTGACGTGATCAACGGCAATACCACGTATTATATCCAGCTCAACAGCGGCGGGCCATATTTCTCCATCACGGCCGCGCAGGCCCCCGGCGTGGTGCTGCTTGACAAAAACATGGTGGTCACTGTTACGGCCTCCCTTTTGGACAGCCGCATGATCATTCCGGCCAGTGCCGTGGAACGGGTAGAATCGACGCCAGAGGCACCGGTGGAGGAGCCGGCGGACTGAATTATCAATTAACCCTTGCATTTTCGCGGAACATCCTGTATACTCAAACACAACAGAATACCGTTCTTCAGGGGTGGTGCGATTCCACACCGGCGGTGATGCAGCATGAACTGACAAGCCCGCCAGTCTTTATAAAAGACAGACCCGGTTAGAATCCGGGGCCGACGGTCAAAGTCCGGACGAAAGAAGAGCCATGTGCTTACACTGCGTCATTGCACCCCAGGGGAATTTCTCCTGGGGGATTTTATTTTACCAAACCAAAGGAGTACTGACATGAAAAAAACCTTCCCGTTGCGGGCCGTCATCCTGTCCGCCCTGCTGACCGCCGTGGCCTGCGTGCTGTACCTCATCCAGTTTTCCGTGCCGCTGACGCCGTCCTTCCTCAAGATGGACGCCTCCGACCTGCCGGCGCTGGTGGCCTCCCTGGCGCTGGGGCCCTGGTGGGGCGTGCTGGTGTGCCTGTTGAAAAACATCATCGGCCTGCTGCACTCCGGAACGTCGGGCGTGGGCGAGCTATCGAATTTCATCCTCAGCGCGGCGCTGGTGGTGACGGCGGGGCTGCTTTTCCGCAAATTCAAGACGCGCGGCGGGGCTGTGTTGGCCTCTGTGCTGGGGGCCCTGGCCATGGCGGCGGTGAGCCTGCCCTCGAACCTGTACCTGATCTACCCGCTGTTCGCCAAATTCCTTGTGCCCATGCCGGTGCTCATGAGGATGTACCAGGAAGTGTTGCCCTCCGTAAATTCCCTGTGGCAGGCGTTGCTGGTCTTCAACGTGCCGTTCACCTTCGTCAAGGGACTGCTGTGCGCCGCGCTGATGGCGCTGATCTATTTGCCGCTGCGCCCGGTGATCGAAAAATTTGTAAAAGGCCGGTGATTTTTCCCTTGCCTTTTTTCTTCTTATCTGTTATCATGTAAAAGTAAGAAAAAATGTTAGGGGAGGAAATCACTTGAGGAAAAAATATTTTGCCTGCCTGGTGGCCGCGGCGCTGCTGCTGTTCGCCCTGGCCATGCCTGCTTTCGCCGAACCCGATGAGATCGAAACAGCCACCGATCCACTGGCTGTCACGGAAGACCGCACCGCCGCGCCGGGGTTTTCCATCGAGCCCAGGCTGGACGGAGAGGACGGAGAACTGACCGAGGAGCAGACTTTCATCGCGATTATGCCGTACAGCGAGCCGGCTACGACCATCGGCTTTGAGCCCATTGACGCCGAGCTGCTGGCGGGCGGGGAGGAGGGCGAGGGCCTGCTTTCCCAGCGCAATTTGACCTTCGGCGCGTTGGGCCTGGGAGGGCTGGCGCTGTTGCTGAGCGTCATCGCCCTGGCGCGCACCCGCAAGAAGACCGCGCCCAATGCCACCGGGAACTATCAGAAGTACTTTTAGCTGTAGGGGCGGCGTGCCAGCCGCCCGTTGCGAAAATGCGATAGGGCGACACGTCTTTGCGTGCCGCCCTACAATTCTGGTTTATACTGCTCCGCGGCTAGAAACATAGCAGAATGCAAGCAAAAATTTCGATATCTGATTTTTGCGCAGCATTGTGCGTGATGTTTCTTGTTGCGGAGTAGTATTACGCGATCCTCACCCCGCTGCCACGGCTGCGGCCTTTGTGTATTCTCCCGCCAGCGAAGTGATTTTGCCGAACGCGCCGGCGGCGATCCAGTCCTTGTTCACCAAGTTCCCTCCCACGCCGAAGCCCAGCGCCCCGGCCCGCAGGAACGCCGGAATGTTCGTACAGTCCACGCCGCCCACGGCCAGGAACCGCAGGTGGCTCAGGGGGGCGCGCAGGGCCTTGATGTATCCCGGCCCCAGCACGCCCGCGGGGAACACCTTGATGAAATCCGCGCCATATCTGTGCGCGTCAACGCACTCCGAGGGGGTCATGCACCCGGGCAGGGAGACCAATCCCAGCGCTCTCGTTTCGCTGATGACCGATGCATCCGCGTTCGGCGAAATAATAAAGCCCGCTCCGGCGTCATAGGCCAGGCGCAGCTGCGCGGGGGTCATCACCGTGCCCGCGCCCACGCGCATGGTATCGCCAAGGGACTCGCGTATCGCCGCGATGGCATGGGCTGTGCCCATGAACGAATCGGGGTTGGCCTGGTTGAATGTGACCTCGATGAGGGAGATCCCGCCGGCCAGCAGGGCGCGCGCCAGCGGCACGGCCTGGTGTTCTGGCAGGCCGCGCACGATGGCGATGAGTTTTTTATCGAGAATGTGTTGGATGATCAGATCACGCATGGGGGCCTCCCGCGTCCACGGGCACGCTTTGCGCGTAGAGCGTATCCGGGCAATAATCAATGTCGTTTGGCCAGGCCACAGAGCCAAAGGAAACCTGCGCCAGGCAAAAGAATTTGGGGTTATTCAGCGAGCGGAAAACAGGGAACTCCAGCAGTGGTTTCGCGTCAAAAACGCGCTGTTCCCCGTTGGTGAATGTTAGCAACAGAGTGTGGTCATCCCTTGGGACAACCAGTTTTACGCGGGGAGAAAGCGCGTCTCCCCTTAGCATGGCATCCGGCATAATGAGCCTCCTAACGCAGGGGATCGATGCGGAATGTTTCCTCCCCATTTACGGCAAGCTTCCAGTTGGCAAGCAAATCGTCCTCGTGCAACAGAGCCCACGCCTTGACATATACGCCCTGCCTTGGAGGAAATGCGCCTGAAAGGATTTCGCCGTTCAGGGAAAACACCGCTTCATAATCCCCATAGTATGCATGGAAATGCGGTGTTTTGTGCTTTCCCAAATCCCGCCAGTTCATCTTGATTAGAATGCCCAGGAATAAAGATATAGTCGGCATCTTATCCTCCAAACATCCCCGGCAGCAGCCTGAACAGGTAATCCCCGAACAGCGCCCCGAACAGCACGCGCAGGAAGCAAAGCATCTGCTGCGGCAGGGTGCTGAGGAAATCCGTGGGCAGGGGTTTGAAATTCGGGTCGGCTCCGGCGAAGCGAGTCTTGGTGATGACCACGTGGTCGTAATTGGCGGAGAGACCGGTCGCCGGGTCGTAGGTATAGGCCATGTAGGTCAGCGTATTGCCCGCGATGGAGATCCCCGCGAACATCGGCATGCCGGTCTGCTTGTGCACGGCCATGGCATCCCTCACGGCGGGCAGCATGTTGCTGTGCATGTCATAGAGTTTGGTGGCCGCCGCGCCGGGCAGGATGTAGACCGCCCCCGCCGGGTCGGTGTAAGCGGCGGCTATCTCCCCCACGGGCTTGTCGCCCCGCATGGGCCTGGTGCGGACATACTGGTGGTCGTGGCCGTACATCACCAGGTCCACGCCCGCTTTGTCGAACAGGGGCAGCAGCGTACGGCGCATGATGAGGTTATCCGGCAGGTTGGCGTCGTTGCCCGCGGAATAGGGCGCGCGGTGCATGAGGACGATCTTCCAGTTGGCGGCGCTGCGCTTCATGTCGTTGACCAGCCAGTTCTGCTGCGCCGCGCTCATGGGATACATGTCGTTGGTGTTCAGCACGGCGATGTGCGCGTCGCCGTAGTCGAAGGAGTAGTACACCCCCGTGGGGTTGCTGAACAGGTTGTTCGGCTCCTTGAGGGTGAACATGTTGCGGAACCAGTTCCACTTGAAGTTGCCGTCGTGGTTGCCCGCGATGGGCACGAGGGCCCCTTTGGCCAGAACCGGCGCGAAGCTCGCGAAGAACCCGTCCCACTGGGCGTTGTTGCTGCTGTTGGTGTGGTCGCCCAAAATCACCGAGAACGCCGCGCCGGGGATTTCCGCCCAGGCCTGCGCGTGCACGGCGGCGCTGTAGTCGAAGCCCGCCTTGTCGCTGGCCTGCACGTCGCCCGTGACGATGAACTCGAAGTTATTGCCCGTCCCGGGGTTGACGTGGAACGTGCCCGTCACGCCGCCGATGTCGTAGACGTGCGGCCCGGAGGCCAGGCCCTCCACCACCGCGCGGTGGGCATAGCTCCCCTGGAATTTCACGCTCGCGCCGGTGTAGGGCGCGCCGTCCACCAGGACGGTGCTGGCGCAGGCCGCCCCGGTGTACCAGTGGAACCCCATGGTTTTGCCGTCCTCGCCGGCATAGGTGCACACCACACGGGTGGGGTCGGTAGCCGCCGCCTGTGTTCCCATGCCGAAACAGCCCAGCAGCAGGGTCAAGCTCAGGAGCACCCCAAAAAGCCTGCGGGCTTTCCGGGGACCCCGGACAAACGCAAAGAATTTACGCATCTTCATCCACCAGCTTCCATCTAATATCTTTGTATTTTACGGTTTTCTTCAGTGTGAGGGTGATGGGGAATTCCCCCGCGTCCGCGAACACCCCCGTGCCCGTGGCCGTGGCCGTCAGGGCGGATTTCAACTCGAGCCTGAGTTCCTTGATCAAATCCCCGGCCAGCGCGGGGTCCAAAACCGGCTGTTCGGCGCCGTCCTGATCGATGAGGAGCTTATTCGCCTGCACGAACAGGGTGAATTCTAAGGGCTCGAGGGCGAAGTCCTCCACCAGCAGGTACTCCTCCGCCTTGGCCAGCTGCGCGAGGATCTCCGCCTTGTCCACCGGTGTGAAGAGCTTTTCCGCCACATCGAAGGCCAGCTTGCCGTCGATCTGGTACAGGCCTGTGGCCTCCTTCACCGCGTTCTCGCCCAGTTGGTTAAGGACGTGAACCCGCTTCTGTTCGTCTGTGGCTTCCCCGGCCTTCACCAGCTTGCCGTTCGCGTCTTTCTGGCGTTTGCCGTCCAGGTCCATCAGGCGCGACACAAGGCCCCTTTCGATATCGATCTCCAGCTGCCTGAGCTTCTCGGCCACCCTCAGTTCCAGCACCTCGTTGACCTTTATCTGCGTCAGCATGCCGCCCGGGGTCAGGACCTCGTACAGCTGCCCCATCACGTGAATGCGTTTGTGCGCGTCACTGGCGCGCGCGGCCGCGACCGGCTCGCCGTTTTCATCCTTCAGGCTGATGCCGTTCCCGTCCCGCAGGACATCCACGAGGCCTTTGGCTATGTCTTCCTCCAGCTTCGCGAGGCTCGCGGCAATCTTGCCCTCCATCAGCTCGCCCAGCGCCGATGGCGCAAGCAGATCGCTCTCCAGCAGGACTTGAAACAGCGCGGGACACTGCGCTTGCATGTCCGCCGGTTCGCCCTTCTTCTGGATCAGGCCGAACAGGATTTCCTCCCCCGTGGTGAAGAAGCCGCCGCGCTCCCTGGTGAAGCTGCTGCCCAGGTAGGACTTGATGTTTTCCTTAACAAGGTTTCTCGCTTCCTTCAGGGTATCGTTGCCGACCTTGATGTCGTCCAGGTCGTAACTGGTCTCCACCACGAACCTCTCGGCGTCCCGCAGCAGGGGGATCAAGGCGTTGAGATACGCCAGGGGGTCGGTCTGCGCGGCTTCGAGGGGGGTTCTCGCCGCCTGCTCCTTTTCGTCGTCCGGAGAGCAGGCGAACAGCCCGAACGCCAGGACGCAGGCCAGGACGGCCGCGAGGAATGCTTTGGTAAATTTCATATGACGCCTCCTGTGGATTTAATCAAAATCTGTAGGGGCGGCATTCTTGCCGCCCGCAGCTAACAATCACTACAGCCGCTCAAAAGACCATTTATTTGTTTTTCGCGGGCGGCTGACACGCCGCCCCTGCATTGCCGTTACGCCCCAACCTTCACCTTGCTGCCCTCGAAGGGGGCCAGGCCGGTTTCGTCGAACTGGTACACGGTCTCAAAAAGGATGTCCAGGCAGGTCTCCACGGTTTTGGGCCGCAGGGTGTCTATGGTATCCAGCCGGGTGTGGTAGTAGTACGCCGGGGCGGGGTCCATGGCGGCCAGCGTGCAGGCGCGTATGCCCGCCTGGGTGGCGGCCGTGCTGTCGCTGGAGCCGAAGAAGATGCTCCCGTAGGGGACGTCATGCCCGGCGGTTTTCGCGCTGTGCTTCATCATGGCGCACACGGCGCTGTCGTGCTTGACGGTGCCGGTCAAATCCCGGCACATCACACTGATATGCTCGTAATCGGTCATGGTGTCCAGGCCGATGAACACGGTTTCAACGTCCCTGTATTCCTGCGCGTGGGCCTTGCAGAAGGCCTTGGCCCCCCGCAGCCCGATCTCCTCGCAGCCCACGCAGGCGATGACCAGCTCCGTGTTCTCCAGGCGCAGATCCAGGTCCCCCAGCAGCTTGGCCGCGGCAATGGCGGAAAAGCAGCCGGTGAGGTTGTCGCTGGCGCCCATGACGGGAAGTTTTTTGTTCTCGAAGAACCAGCCGGACAGCAGCGGCAGGCACAGCCCCGCGAACACATAGCCCAGAACGGTCAGCGCCGGGCCGCGGTCCGCCAGGCCGGCGATGCCGATCCATCCCATGCCCCTTGCCACGGCGACGATCGAAACGGCCAGCCCGAACAGCATCGCCCCGACGCAGGCGGCCACCACGGGCATGAGCAGCGCGGGCTTTTTGAACCACTTGTAGCCCAGGTACGTGTAGGTCCACTCGTTGGAGGAGTCCGCGTGGCCGCTGAGGATCAGCCGCCGCTTGACATCCCCGGCGGGTTTGCGCACGCCGATCAAGTTCTGGGACTCTTTTTTGGGCATGAACCAGTCCGCCGCCTGCTTGTACATGATAAATTGCAGCACCATGAACAGCAGCTCCAGCGCAATGATCACGGCGGCCACAATGGCGTATCCCAAATTGTAGGCAATCGCCCCGGCAATCCCCGAGAGCACCCCCGTGCGTATCCAGAGCAGAAACGCCCCGGGCGCGGCCTTGAAAGGCTCCACGCGCACCTCGTCGCAGCAGGTCTCCAGGTCCTTTCGCATCATCTCCTGGGCCTGTTTCTCCTGGGGGGTGCAGGGCCGGCGCGGGCCGCAGGCCTTGCAGACCTTCTTCACCCCCCGCACCGTGTAGTTGGTGTACTCCCGCAGCCTGGATCCGTAGCCCGCGATTGCTTGCCTTGCCGTCATAGATTGTCCTCCTCCAAATTCAGAATATCCTGTTCCCCGGGCTCGGCCTGTTCCTCGGGCTCGGCCTGTTCCTCGGGCGCAAACTGATGCTCAAACGCTTCGCCATAGATTGGGGCGCAGGCCTGCGTGATCCGCCTGTTTGCCCGCCGGGCCTTCACCGCCAGGATCAATGTAAGCACCATGCAGGCGATAATGCAGGCGGCGTAGACGGCCGTGGACAGCGCCTCCGGCAGTTCGATCTCCCCATAGACCGCGTAGAGGATTGCGCCATAGGTCTCCATGCCGCAAAAGTATGTTTGATATACAAGCGCCAGCGAGAGAAACACAATGTTAACACGCTTCACAGTGCCCTTCCTGCGGATATAAAACGGCGCGAACAGCGCGAGCGCGATGGCATTCCAAAAGATGGGAATGAAGCCCTCCGGCCCCCAGAGCGGGGAAAAGGCGAAATAAAATATGGATTCCAGGCTGATAAAAGCCACAAAGACGCCCGCGAACACGCCGGCGGCGGTGAGCGGCGGCGCAGACGCGGACTTATCCACCCGGGCAAGAAGGGCCAGCATGCACGCCAGGGACAGGATCAAAGGCAGGAACGCCCGGAGGAAGGAATCCAGATCGGCCCACCATATATTGCTGACAAGCGCCGCCGACTGCCAGGCGACCGCCAGCAGGAGGAAAAACGGCCTGCGCCGCTTCGTACCGAACAAAAACAGGCCAAGGCACGCCGTGGGCAGCAAGAGGAACAGTAGCTCTTTCACGGCCACCGCGATGGGCCAATAGAGCCAGTACTCTACGGTATAATTCGAAATACCGGTTATGGCCGAAACAGCGGTTTCGACCAGCATGAACAGGAAGGCGAGGCCCGCCAGGGCGCTGAGGATGATAGATACGAGGGAAGGTTTCGGCCTGGACGGGGTCACGGCGGATGGATCGTCCTGCATAGGGGACTCCTTTCGCAAATTAATTTCGCTTGACAAACGCCGCGAAAACACGTAAAATAAAAGCGGATTTTGTCGTTTCTGGGGAGGATTCTCATGCCGAAGAAAAAGGGGACGTTCGTTGTGCTGGTGTTGATATGCATCGCCGGCTTTGGGCTGTATGTCGCATATGTCAACAACGATATCGCAAGGCTTCCTGCCGCCACCACCGGCGCCACGCTGGCGGAGCTGTGGACCAGCCCGGGGGAGCCGCAGCGCGCGCCGCAGACCGGTTCGGCCACGCAGGCCGGACGCACCGCGCGCACCGCGCAGTCCGGGCAATCCGCTGCCTCTGCCGCGACGGGGACGGGAGCGGCGATGGCTGCCACCGCGCCGACTAATCGCAAAAGCAAATACGCCTATGCAAAGGAGTACGGCATGTACCCCGGCGAGGCGGAAATCCCAGTTGACAAATACCTCATCTGTGTCAACCGCGACCGCGCCCTGCCCGCGAGATATAAGGTGAACCTCGCCGTGTGCGTGGAGAACGTCTACCCGGAAAACCGCATGATGGAAAAGCAGGCCGCGGCGCAGTACAGGGAAATGTATGACGCGGCGCGCAAATCCGACAAAGACGTTGAGCTCGAGCTGATTCCCTTCTCGGCCTACCGCAGCACCGCCCAGCAAAAGGCCAACTTCGACAGCGAGGTCGGGGCCCTCGAGAACGCCGGGCTCGGGCGAGGGGAGGCCATTGAGCGGGCGCTGCTGAGCATCCAGCTGCCCGGCTGCAGCGAGCACGAGACGGGCCTTGCCATTGATATCACCCGCAAGGGCGTGTGGAGGACGGACCCCGGTTTCGACGGCTCGAGGGAGTTCAAATGGCTGGAGGAGAATGCCCAGGACTACGGCTTCATCCTACGGTACCCTAGGGGCAAGCAGGCCGTCACTGGCGTGGAATTTGAGCCCTGGCACTGGCGTTATGTGGGCGTGGAGGAGGCGAAGAAAATAAAAGAGAGCGGGCAGTGCCTGGAGGAATACCTAAAGATTAAGTAAACCCTGTAGGGGCAGCCTGCGGGCCGCCCGCAACCAATACATATGTTTTTTTGTCCGGGTGGCCCACAGGCCACCCCTACAAATTGCCTGCTACTTAGTTTACGTCTTTCCTCGTGAGGACCTGCCCTGCCGTCCTCACGAGGATTTTCATATCCAGCCAAAACGATTTCTTCTCTATGTATTCCCTGTCAAGGGCGACCTTTTCCCCGTCCGTCACGTTCGCGCGGCCATTGACCTGCGCCCAGCCGGTGAGCCCCGGCAACACGGCGTAGACCCCGGCCCCGGCGCGCATCTGCCGGATCTCCTCCTCCTCTGGGATCAGCGGGCGTGGGCCCACGAAGCTCATCTCCCCTTTGAGTATGTTCCACAGCTGGGGCAGCTCGTCCAGGCTCAGCGCGCGCAGAATGCGGCCGGAGTGTGTCATGCAGTCCTCGCCGCGCAGCTCGTTCTGCGAGGTGTTGCGCGTCTCGCGGCGCATGGTCCTGAATTTATACACCTTGAACAGAGCATTGTTTTTTCCCACGCGGTTTTGCTTGAATACCACCGGTGCGCCGTCGTCGAAGAATACGATGAGCGAGACCATCCCCAGAATCGGGGACAGCAGGAGCAGCGCGAGCATGCTTGCCGCCACATCAAAGAGCCGTTTCATCGTTCACACCCCGGCATGCTATAGTTCTTCTTCCAGCTTCTTCTTTAAATCAGGTAGATCCTGTTGGATAATATCCCATATCATATAGAAATCAATGCCATCATAATCGTGTACAATCCGGTTGCGCAGATTATACATGCTGTGCCAGGGAATACCGGGATGCAGCTCCCGCAGTTCTTTTACGTAAAGCCGCACGAGCTCCCCCATCTGGCTCAGATTAAATACGCACGCTTCCACCAGCATTGCGTCCGTAATGAATTCGCCGAATGTTTTGCCTTCGCAATAGCCAAGTGTTTTGCCGATATACCCCAGCAACTTCTGAAAGATAACTCTGTATTTATCCGCCATAGATTTCTACCCCCGTCTCTCGTATTTCTTTATCCACGCGCGAGCCTGGCTTGACATAAAATACGTCCAATAAGTCTACTTCCTTCTGTAGCGCGTCGCGCACATGGCCCATCAGGCCCACGAACGCAAGCCCCCGCAGCCCACTGTCAACAAGGATGTCCACATCGCTTTTGGAACAGGCTTCGCCCCTGGCGTAGGAGCCGAACAGCACGGCTCGCCGCACGCCATTTTGGCTGAATACAGGCGTCAGGCGTTTTTCAATTTCCGCGATGTCGTAGATGTCCCGGGTGTTCATGACAAGCCTTTCTTTTACGCGTTCGCATTCGCCTGTTGTTTCAAATACGCGTTGATAAACCCATCCAGATCCCCGTCCATCACGGCGGGGATGTTTCCATTCTCATAATTCGTCCTGTGATCTTTCGCCATCTGGTAGGGCATGAAAACATAGCTGCGGATCTGGCTGCCCCAGGCGATGTCCATCTGCACGCCCTTGATGTCCTCGATCTTTTCCAGGTGCTCGCGCTCCTTGATCTCGATAAGCTTCGATTTGAGCATGCGCAGAGCCACCTCGCGGTTCTGGTGCTGGCTGCGCTCGATCTGACAGCAGGTCACAAGGCCGGTGGGGATGTGCGTCAGGCGCACGGCGGAGCTGGTCTTGTTCACCTTCTGCCCGCCCGCGCCGCTGGCCCGGTAGACGTCCATTTTGATGTCATCCGGGTTGATGTCTATATTCGCGTTATCGTCGATCTCCGGCATGACCTCCAGAGAGGCAAAGCTGGTGTGCCTGCGCCCGCTGGAATCGAAGGGCGAGCAGCGCACCAGGCGGTGCACGCCGTTTTCGCTCTTGAGGAAGCCATAGGCGTTCTCGCCCCCGATGATCAGCACGGCGGACTTGAGACCCGCCTCCTCGCCATCGAGAAAGTCCGCCAGCTGGCATTTAAAGCCGTGGCGCTCGGACCAGCGGGTGTACATGCGCACGAGCATCTCGTTCCAGTCCTGGGCCTCGGTGCCGCCCGC
>Ga0123353_10006619_pt1 | contig 15474 bp, 9 predicted proteins | sample TergutLab28metaG_3_FD_92763 | JGI IMG/M metagenome (GOLD analysis project Ga0123353, IMG submission 92763) | Labiotermes labralis P3 segment gut microbial communities from Petit-Saut dam, French Guiana - Lab288 P3 | ecosystem: Host-associated > Arthropoda: Insects > Digestive system > Gut ... | reverse complement strand
GCGCCCGCGTATCACGCGCTGTACGCCTTGCAGCACAGGGGCCAGGAGAGTTGCGGTATCGCCGTAAACGCCGGCGGCGTCATCCAGTGCCATAAGGACCTTGGGCTGGTCAACGAGGTATTCACCCGCAGCGCCCTGGAAAAGCTCCCGGACGGGAACATGGCGGTGGGGCATTGCCGCTACGCGCCCACCGGCGTAAAGACCCGCGACAACGCCCAGCCTCTGCTGGTGAACCACCGCAAAGGGCCCCTGACGTTGTGTCACAACGGCAATCTGGTGAATGCCGATGAACTGCGGCGGCAGTTGGAGATGGAGGGGGCCATCTTCCATACCACCAGCGACAGCGAAGTCATCGCCTACATCGTGACGCAGGAGCGACTGCGCGCCGATAGCCTCGAACAGGCCGTGGTGCAGACCATGAGGCGGATTGAGGGCGCGTATTCCCTTGTGATCATGAGCCCGGAAAAGCTGATCGCCGTGCGCGACCCGCATGGTTTCCGCCCGCTCTGCTTGGGCGACCGCCATGGCGACGTGGTGTTCGCCAGCGAGAGCTGTGCCCTGGACGCTATCGGCGCCGATTTTGTGCGGGATGTGGAACCAGGCGAGGTGGTGGTGATGACCCAAGAGGGTATTCGCAGCATCCGCGAAGCGCCCAAATGCGAAAGTGCGCTCTGCGCCTTCGAGTTCATCTATTTTGCCCGTTCGGACAGCACCATCGACGGCAGCAGCGTGCACACGGCGCGCCTGCGGGCCGGGGCGTTCTTGGCGCTGGAGCATCCCGTGCAAGCCGACGTGGTGGTGGGCGTGCCGGACAGCGGCATCGACGCTGCCATCGGCTATGCGCGGCAAAGCGGCATTCCGTACGGTATGGGCTTTATCAAAAACCGCTATATCGGGCGCACCTTTATTCAGCCGGAGCACCGGCAGCGCATCGACTCGGTGCGCATCAAGCTCAACGCCGTGGCGGCTACGGTGCGGGGCAAACGGGTGGTGCTTGTGGACGACTCCATCGTTCGGGGCGTCACCAGCGCCCACATCGTGAGCCTGTTGCGGGAGGCTGGCGCCGCCGAGGTGCACATGCGCCTTTCCTCGCCTCCCTTTATACATCCCTGCTACTTCGGCACCGATATCGACAGCACGGACAATCTCATTGCCGCCCACAACAGCGTCGAGGAGATCTGCCAAATCATCGGTGCGGACACCCTGGGCTTTTTGAATGTGGATTATGTGGACATGCTGGCCGAGCGGTGCAAACGCGGGTTCTGCAAGGGCTGCTTTACGGGGGAATACCCCGTGGAGCCGCACCTGGCCGCTTGTGCAACCAATGAATCGTGAGGTGCGCTATGGGGAGCGAAAGCGGGAGCTACAAGGCCGCGGGTGTGGATATCACCGCGGGGTACCGGGCTGTGGAGCTGATGAAGGGCCACGTGGCCAGGACGCTGACGCGAGGCGCGCTGGGCGGTATCGGCGGTTTCGGCGGCCTGTTTGAGCCGGATCTGACGGGGATCCGCCAGCCGGTGCTCGTCAGCGGAACCGATGGCGTGGGCACAAAGCTAAAGCTGGCTTTTATGCTGGACAAGCACGATACTGTGGGCATCGACTGCGTGGCCATGTGCGTTAACGACGTGCTTTGCTGCGGCGCGAGGCCCTTGTTCTTTTTGGATTACCTGGCCGTGGGCAAGAACGTGCCCGAGCGGGTGGCTCAAATTGTGGGCGGCGTAGCCGAAGGATGCGTGCAGGCGGGCTGCGCGCTGATCGGCGGCGAGACCGCCGAAATGCCCGGCTTTTATCCCGCGGACGAATACGATCTGGCCGGTTTCTGCGTCGGTTTGGTGGACAAGAGCAAAATCTTGGATAAAGACCGCATGCGGCCAGGCGACGCGCTGATCGCTTTGTCTTCCGGCGGCGTGCACAGCAACGGATTCTCTCTGATCCGTAAGGTATTCGATATGGAGAACGGCAGGTTACCCGCAACGTTGGGCGAAACGCTGCTGACCCCCACCAGGATCTACGTGAAGGCTGTTGTGGCGCTGCTGGAAGGGGGCGTGCAGCCCCATGCCATCGCACACATCACCGGCGGCGGGCTGTACGAAAACATTCCGCGCTCTATGGGCGTCGGCATGCGCGCCAGGATATCGAAAAAGGCGCTTCGCACGCCCCCCATTTTTGAGGCCATCGCCAAGGCGGGCAATATTCCCGAGCGCGACATGTTCAACACGTTCAACATGGGCGTGGGTATGTGCCTCACCGTAGCAAGGGCCGATGCCCACAAGGCGCTCTCGCTGCTGCAGGCGGCGGGCGAGGAAGCCTATGTGTTGGGCGAGGTGGAAGCAGGCGAAGGCGGAATGGTTCTATGCTGAGGATCGCGGCGCTGGTATCCGGCGGTGGAACCAACCTGCAGGCATTGCTGGATGCCGAAAAGAGCGGCGCTTTGCGCAGCGGCAAGGTTACCCTGGTGGTCAGCAGCAAAGAGGGGGCCCACGCCCTTAGCCGCGCCCGGAGCGCGGGCGTCGAAGGGGCGGTGCTGGCAAAGGGGCGGGGCGAAACGCCTGCCGAGTATGGGCAACGGCTGGTTTCCCTTTTGCGGGCCCATGGCGTCGATTTGATCGTGCTGGCGGGGTTCCTCCTGATCCTGGATGCCTGCGTGATCCGCGCCTATCCCGATCGCATCCTGAACGTACACCCCAGCCTGATCCCCTCCTTTTGCGGCCAGGGGTTTTATGGGCTAAGGGTGCACGCGGCCGCGTTGGAAAGGGGCGTTCAGGTGACGGGCGCCACGGTGCACCTGGTGAACGAGATACCCGACGGCGGGCCCATCCTCGCGCAAAAGGCCGTGGAGGTGTTGGCGGGGGATACCCCGGAAACCCTGCAAATGCGCGTGATGGAGCAGGCCGAATGGGTTCTGTTGCCCGCGGAAACCGAGAAATGGGCCCGCAAGCTCATAGGGGAGGCGTAAGAGCATGGATCTATTTCAAGATGTGCGGCAGAATCCCTATCCGGGGAGGGGCATCGTGTTGGGGCTGGCGGAAGACGGAAGAAACGCCGTGATCGCTTATTTCATTATGGGGCGCAGCGGCAACAGCCGCAACCGCGTGTTCGTCGAACAAGACGGCGGCATCGTGACCGAAGCTTTCGATCCTTCCAAGCTGACCGATCCCAGCTTGGTCATTTACGCGCCCGTGCGGGTGTGCGCGGGCGGCGTCACCGTGGTCACCAACGGCGATCAAACCGGCACGATCGCCGAGCATTTGGCACGCGGAGGTTCTTTTGAGGAGGCGCTGCGTACCCGCACCTTCGAGCCGGACGCGCCTCACTACACCCCTCGTATTTCCGGGATACTGGAGGTGCGGGCGGGCCGTGCGCGCTACAAGTTAGCCATCCAAAAAACCAGCGGCGGCGACCCCGAAAGCCCGCAGCGCTTTTTCTTTGAGTATCCCGCGCCCAGGGCGGGCGAGAGCCACTTTTTGCATACCTACGCCGCCGATGGGGATCCTCTCCCCAGCTTTGCCGGGGAACCCAAGCGCGTGGCTATTGTCGGCGATGTGGACGGCTTTGGGTCGGCGCTTTGGCAGAACCTGAACGCGGACAACAAGGTGAGCCTGTTTGTCCGCTTTGTGGATATGGGGACAGGACAGACGCAAACTCGCATCTTTAATAAAAACCGATAAAGTCCGGAGGGAAACGCCATGCGTGAGCTTGAGTTGAAGTACGGCTGCAATCCCAATCAAAAGCCCGCCCGCATCTTTGCGAAAAATGGAAAGTTACCCGTGGAGATACTCAACGGCAAACCCGGTTACATCAACTTTTTGGATGCGCTGAATGGCTGGCAGTTGGTGCGGGAGCTGCAAGAGGCCACCGGATTGCCCGCAGCCGCCAGCTTCAAGCATGTGAGCCCGGCGGGCGCCGCGGTGGGGTTGCCCCTTTCCGGCGCGCTATGCAAGAGTTATTTTGTGGAAGACAGGGCGCTTTCACCCCTGGCTTGCGCTTATGCCCGGGCCCGGGGCGCCGACCGCATGAGCAGCTTTGGGGATTGGATCTGCCTGTCGGCCCCCTGTGACGTTGCCACCGCCCAGCTGATCGCCCCCGAGGTGTCCGACGGGGTGATTGCGCCCGGCTATGAGCCGGAAGCGCTGGAGTTACTCAAAGCCAAGCGCAAGGGCGGCTACAACGTGGTGCGCATGGATGCGGACTATGTGCCCGAAGCGTTGGAGCAAAAGGATGTATTTGGCGTCACCTTTGAGCAGGAGCGCAATGAGTTGGCGATCGGCGACGATTTTTTTTCTAACATCGTGTCCGCAAAAAGAGAATTGCCCGCCCACGCCAAGCGGGATTTGGCGATCGCCATGATCACCCTCAAGTACACGCAATCCAATTCCGTGTGCTACGTAAAAGACGGACAGGCCATCGGCATCGGGGCCGGGCAACAGAGCCGCATTCACTGCACGCGGCTGGCCGGGGACAAAGCCGACGCCTGGTGGCTGCGCCAGCATGAAAAGACGCTGAACCTGCCTTTCCTGGATACGTTGAAGCGGCCCGACCGGGACAACGCTATCGACCGGTACATCAGCGAGGAATTTACCCATGAAGAAAAGCAGGCGTGGCTCCAAAAGCTAACCGACGTGTCCCTGGGCAGCGACGCGTTTTTTCCCTTCTCGGACAACATCGACCGCGCGGCGCGCAGCGGCGTCCGGTACGTGGCCGAGCCGGGCGGTTCGGTCCGCGGCGGCGCGGTGATCGAAGCCTGCGACAGGTACGACATGGTGTTAAGCTTCACGGGGCTGCGGCTGTTTCATCATTGATAACGCGAATCAAGAGTTGAAGTGACCAAGGTGGGCATCCATGTAGGGGACGATGGCGATCGTCCGCTAATAGCAGGTGGATTACCATCCACCCCTACAGAAACGATGAGGTCTCTGTTGTAGGGGCGATTATCAATCGCCCGCCAACCTTTTCGGGCGATTGATAATCGCCCCTACATGAGCACCCGGCCTAGGCGCTTCTGCTCTTGATTCGCATTGATACTTTGAGTGGAGGTACCTCATATGAAAGTGTTGGTGGTGGGCGGCGGCGGGCGGGAGCACGCCATCGTGCAAAAGTTGAAGGAGAGCCCGGCAATCGACGCGCTGTACTGCGCGCCGGGCAACGGCGGCATCGCGGCGGCAGCCACCTGCGTGCCCATCGGCGCCACGGAGATCGGCAGGCTGGTGGATTTTGCCCAGGAGCAGCGCATGGAGTACGTGGTCGTCGCGCCCGACGACCCGCTGTGCATGGGCCTGGTGGATCTGCTAAAGGCGCGCGGCATCCCGGCCTTCGGCCCGAGCAAGGCCGCTGCGCGGATCGAAGGCAGCAAGATATTTGCCAAGGACTTGATGCGCCGTTACGGCATCCCCACGGCGGATTACCGGGCTTTTACCGATGCCGGGGAGGCGCTCCGCTACGTGCGCGCCAACCCCTGCCCTTTGGTGGTGAAGGCCGACGGGCTGGCCCTGGGCAAGGGCGTGCTCATCTGCCGCACGAGGGAAGAGGCCGAAGAAGCCGTAACCGCCATTATGCGGGAAGGGCGGTTTGGCGCTTCGGGCAAGGGGATCGTGGTGGAGGAGTTTCTGGAAGGCCCCGAGGTTTCCGTGCTCTGCTTTACCGACGGCAAGACGTTGCGGCCCATGGTATCCAGCATGGACCACAAGCGCGCCCTGGACGGCGATGAGGGGCTGAACACCGGCGGTATGGGCGCAGTGGCCCCCAATCCCCACTACACGCCCGATGTTGCCCGGCGCTGCCTGGAAACCATCTTGATGCCCACCTTGGAGGCAATGCGCGCCGAAGGCTGCCCCTTTCAGGGTTGCCTGTACTTTGGCCTGATGCTCACCTCGGGCGGCCCCAAGGTGATCGAATACAACTGCCGCTTTGGCGATCCGGAAGCGCAAACCGTGCTGCCGCTGCTCAAGAGCGACCTATTTGCCCTTTTGCAGGCCACCACCGACGGCACGTTGGATCAGGCGGAATGCGAGTTCTCCGATGGGGCCGGATGCTGCGTGGTGCTGGCTTCCGGCGGATACCCGGAGGGGTACAAGACCGGCAAACCCATCGCCGGGGTGTCAGAGGCGGAGAAAACCGCCCGCGTATACCATGCCGGCACCCGGCTTACGGAAAGCGGCGGGTACGAGACGGCGGGCGGGCGGGTGCTCGGTGTGACGGCGGTGGCGGAGACCTTACCCGAAGCCATCCGGCGTGCGTACGACGCCACGGAAGAGATCACGTTTGAAGGTATGCATGCGCGCACCGATATCGGCAAAGCCGCGCTTTTCAAGGAGGTTGCCCATGAGCGTTGAGCGCATTTATGTGGAGAAAAAAACCCCGTATGCCGTGGAAGCGCAGGGGGTGTTGAAGGAGATCCGGGAGATTCTGCGCATCGAAAGCGTGATGGGCGTACGCCTGCTCAACCGCTACGACGTGGAAGGCATCGATCGGGCGCTCTTTGAGCGATGTAAGCCTATCGTATTCATGGAGCCTCCGCTGGACATCGCCCATGACGCGCTGCCAGGGGACGTGGAAGACGTGGCGGGGGTGATCGCCACCGAATACTTGCCCGGCCAGTTTGACGCGCGGGCAGCAAGCTGCGAGGAGTGCATCCAGCTGATCAGCCAAGGGGAGCGCCCCACCGTGCGCACGGCCAGGGTGTATCTGTTGGCCGGCAAACCATCGGAGGAGGAGCTCCGGCGCATCCGGCAATACCTGATGAACCCCGTGGAGTCCAGGGAGGCGGATCTGGCGGAAAAGGCCACCCTAGCCCAGGGGTATGAGGTTCCTGGAGACGTGCCGACCCTCGACGGGTTTAGGACACTGAACGGCTCCGGCGTTACCCGGTTTGTGGAGGAATACGGCCTGGCGATGGACAGGGACGATCTGCTGTTCTGCCAGGCGTACTTTCGCTCCGAGGGGCGCGATCCGACCCTCACCGAGATCCGCGTGATCGATACCTACTGGAGCGACCATTGCCGCCACACCACCTTTTTAACCACCCTCAATGAGGTGAACATCGAAAAACCGGCTGTGGAGAAGGCCTTTCAGCGGTACCTGGCCCTGCGCGAGGCATTGTACGCGGATGAGCACAGGCCCGTTAGCCTAATGGACATCGCCACCATCGGCGCCAAAGCGCTGAAGGGGCAGGGGTTGCTTCCCAACCTGGACGAGAGCGAGGAAGTCAACGCCTGTTCCGTCCGGATCGATGTGGAGATCGACGGAGAAACGGAGCCGTGGCTCCTGATGTTCAAAAACGAAACCCACAATCACCCTACCGAGATCGAGCCTTTTGGAGGCGCGGCCACCTGCATCGGCGGCGCGATTCGCGACCCGCTGTCCGGCCGGGCCTATGTGTATCAAGCGATGCGTGTGACAGGCGCGGCCGATCCGCTCAAGCCCGTGGCCGACACCCTGCCGGGCAAGCTGCCCCAGCGAAAATTGGTGACCACGGCGGCGGCGGGCTACAGCGCTTACGGCAACCAGATCGGCCTGGCCACCGGGCTGGTGGACGAGATGTACCACGAAGGATACGCCGCCAAGCGGCTGGAAATCGGCGCGGTGGTGGGCGCGGTTCCCCAGCGTCATGTGCGCCGGGAGCAGCCTCTTCCGGGGGACCGGGTCGTGCTGCTGGGCGGACGTACCGGCCGCGATGGCTGCGGCGGCGCCACCGGGTCCTCCAAGAGCCACACAGTGGGGAGCATCGAGACCTGCGGCGCCGAAGTGCAAAAGGGAAACCCCGTGGTGGAGCGCAAGCTGCAGCGCCTGTTCCGCGACGGGCGGGTGACGCGGCTCATCAAGCGCTGCAACGACTTCGGCGCGGGCGGCGTGAGCGTGGCTATCGGCGAGCTGGCGGACGGCCTGTTGATCGACCTGGATCAAGTGCCAAAAAAGTACGAGGGTTTAGATGGTACGGAGCTGGCTATCTCCGAAAGCCAGGAGCGTATGGCCGTGGTGGTGGCTCCGGGGGATGTGGCGGCGTTCATCGCCTTCGCCCATGCGGAGAACCTGGAAGCCACGGTGGTGGCGGAAGTGACCCAAGAGCCTCGCCTGCAAATGACCTGGAAGGGCAAGGGCATCGTGGATCTCTCCAGGGAATTTATGAGCAGCAACGGCGCGGAAAAGCACGCCGCGGCCCATGTGCCCGACGCGGCCATCCGCAACCTGCCGTTTGCGGGCGAAACGTTCGAAGAAAAGCTCCGCAGCATGGCTTCTGATTTGAACATCTGCGGCAAGAAAGGACTGGCAGAGCGGTTCGACAGCACCATCGGAGCGGGCACGGTGCTCATGCCCTTTGGCGGACGGAAGCAGCTCACCCCCATTCAAACGATGGTGGCCAAGCTGCCGGTAACGGTTGGCGAGACCACCACCGTCAGCGGCATGAGCTATGGCTTTCATCCGCAGGTTATGGAGCAAAGCCCCTTTGAGGGCGCGTACCTGGCTGTGGTGGAGAGCTTGGCAAAACTGGCCGCGGCGGGTTTTGACGTGGGCCGTGCGGCCCTCACGTTCCAGGAGTATTTTGAGCGCATGGCCGACGACCCCACCCGCTGGGGTAAACCCCTGGCGGCGCTCTTGGGCGCGCTGAGCGCCCAACTGGATCTGGGCATCGCGGCCATAGGCGGCAAGGACAGCATGAGCGGCACGTTTGAGAACCTGGACGTGCCCCCCACCCTGGTGAGTTTCGCCGTGGCTCCCGGCGATAGCGGCGAGGTGATCTCCCCGGAGTTCAAAGGGGCCGGACATTGCTTGCGCCTGATTGCTTGCGATCCCTGCGACGGGCCGAAGCTCAGGGAAAATTTTGCCGCGCTGCACCGGCTGATTCGCCAGAGGAAGATCCTGTCCGCGTGGGCGCTGGGGTTGGGCGGCATCGCCGAGGCAGCGTTCAAAATGGCGCTGGGCAATGAGATCGGCGCAAGGTTAACGTACGAAGGCGATTTGTTTGCCCAAGCCTTCGGCGGCATCTTGGTGGAGACCATGCACGGCGCAACGGACGGGTTTGGCGTGGAGATCGGTGAAACCATCGGCCGCTACGCACTGATCCATGGCGAGGAAACCGTGGAACTGAAACCGTTAGAGGCGCTCTATGTGGGCAAGCTCGCCAGCGTGTTTCCGTATGACAGCGGGGAGAAGGGTACGGTAGAAACCGTAAGCCATACGGCGGCTTCCTGGGCAAAGCCGGCGGCGCTCTCCCACAAGCCCGTAGCGTTTATCCCCGCTTTTCCGGGCACAAACTGCGAGGCGGACACAGCCAGGGCGCTGGAAAGGGCCGGCGCGGAACCGCGCATCCTCCTGATCAACAACCTGACGCCCGCCGCGATTTCGCAAAGCTTGCAGCAGGCCGCACGGATGATTGGCGAAAGCCGGATGATCGTGATTCCGGGCGGCTTTTCCGGCGGCGATGAGCCGGATGGATCGGGCAAGTTCATCGTTGCGTTTTTCCGCAACCCGGTGATGCGAGAGGCGGTCCACGGGCTGCTCGAGCAGCGCGAAGGCCTGATATTGGGCATCTGCAACGGATTCCAGGCGCTGATCAAATTGGGGCTGTTGCCCGTTGGCGAAATCGCGGATATTTCCGAGCGGTGCCCGACGCTGACGTTCAACGCCATCGGCCGCCACCAGAGCATGCTTGTCCGCACGCGAATCGCCAGTAACCGGAGCCCTTGGCTTCAAAAGACACAGGTGGGGGAAATCCACACCATCCCCATTTCCCACGGCGAGGGCCGCTTTGTGGGGAGCGAGGATGTGCTGGCGCAACTCGCGAAAAATGGGCAGATCGCCACCCAGTACGTGGATTTCGCGGGCGTGCCCACGATGGATCTGCGCCACAATCCCAACGGGTCCCTTTGTGCCATCGAGGCCATCACCAGCCCGGATGGGCGGATCCTCGGCAAGATGGGCCACACCGAACGCGCCGGAAGGGATCTATACAAAAATGTGGACGGAAACATGTTCCAGCCCCTCTTTGAAGGCGGCGTGGCGTATTTCAGATGAAAGCCGAATGACAGCATCCAGATAACCGTCGCCGGTTCACCGAAGGCACCGAAATAAAAAGGTGCCTTTTCATTTGCCGTCTTGAAGCCCCCCCATCGCACCATTTGCTAGGGCTATGAATACGCTAAGGCATAAAGCGGAAATGGAGGAGCAGGCGAGGGTAACTCGCGCTGTGATTTGGCAATGCAGTATTATTATGGAGACAAAAACGTACTGAGGGCCCTGGATGAGGCGGAATTTTGGAAGCGTCAAGAGATTGAGCATACTTCTGTGATTCAGTTGGTAACGCCCAATCTGGAAGAAAGATACGTTACAGGGTTAAACGGTTTTGGGCTACAGTTTAGCCAGATGTACGCGGAGCTTGTAAAATATGTAGAAAGCGCTGTGCGCAGCAGAGGAGAACTTACCACCGGGCTCTACAATGAAATCGCCATGGCGGTCGAGATGTCCATAAAGCTAAGCACGGAGTTCGTTGAGTATTTGAACACGATGCTTAGCCAAAGCAAAAGCGTACAGGGCAGTACGTCTTCCCAAACCGTAATTAACCACATTATCCGAGAATCTCAGTATTTTATTGGGATCGATCAATTGCTGTTTATGTGAAAGCCATTTTATACTGAATCTTGCAAGGAGGCCTCATCGTGAATTCAATGAATCATAGCAACAACAACACCCGTCCCTGGAGGAATAACGAGCAACCAGCATCACCGGTTTTTAGCCCGTCAACCGATACATATCCCGAAATGCCCACAAGCTCGTATCTTGACCGGACGGCAGGTGCGTGCCGCGCTGTATCCGGAATCAATCCGGGCTGCTGTACAACGCGCTGTAGTACGGCGGACGGCAAAGATTATGGGCCGGCCCCTTATGCAGAAAATATCAACGAACAGACTTTGGAAAACCCATACTTTCGCCGGGCATTATGGACCGGAAACCATCTGCAGCTGACGCTGATGTGCATCGGGCCAGGGCAGGAAATCGGCCTGGAAAGGCATCCCGATACGGATCAGTTCCTTCGCATTGAGCAAGGGCAAGGCGTTGCTATGATGGGGCAAACCTCCGATAATCTTTCGTATCAGAAAAACGTCGCCGCTGATTATGCGATCTTTATACCCGCCGGAACCTGGCATAACGTATTGAACACGGGAACCGTGCCCATGAAGCTGTATTCCATCTATGCGCCGCCCCACCATCCTCATGGCAGGATTCATTGCACCAAGGCGGACTCGGATGCTGACGAATAAACGCGTTTACTCGGAGTTCATCCGAAATAAATGACAAATCCGAACGCCTCGCCAATAAAGATTGGTTTGGCGTTCGAATTTGTCTTTAACGACGGAGGAGGTGGGATTCGAACCCACGGTCCCTTTTACAGGATTACTCGATTTCGAGTCGAGGCCGTTATGACCACTTCGATACTCCTCCAAGCGCTCTATCATTATAAGGATGGGCTGTCCGCCTGTCAAGAACACGTTTGGCAAACGGCTTTATGTGTCAAAATAATGCTCCTTTAGCAGCTCGATGATCTTGTCTACCTCCACGGGCTTGGCAAGATGCCCGTTCATTCCGGCATTTAGGCATTTTTCAATGTCTTCACGGAAGGCGTTGGCGGTCATGGCGATGATGGGGATACCTTTGGCATGGGGGGTACCCATTTCGCGGATGGAGCGCGTGGCTTCGTACCCGTCCATATGAGGCATCTGTATGTCCATAAAAATCAGCTGATAACGCTGGGGATCCTTGGCAAACATGGCGCACGCTTCCTGGCCGTTCTTGGCAAAGTCGATGGTGATGCCCGTGGGCTCCAGCAGCGCCGCCACCACCTCTTGATTGATGGTGATATCCTCTGCGATCAGAATGCATTTCCCGGCAAACAACCCGGCGATTTCTCCGTGGGCGGCCTCCCCCAATCCGTTAAAAGGGTAGGGTTTCTGCACATCGTTTGGATTGTCGGCAGACCCAGGCGCACGGCTTTCTTCCGATGAAGCCCGCTGAGCTTGGATAGTGAAGGCAAAATCCGAGCCGGTGGCGCCGTCGGACTCCACCCAGATCCGCCCGCCCATCATCTCCACAATATGCTTCGAAATCGCCAGCCCCAGCCCGGTGCCGCCATACTTGCGGGAGATACCGCCGTCCACCTGCTCAAAGGAATTAAACAGCTTGGCCTGCTGCTCTGCCGTAACGCCGATGCCGGTATCGGCTACGCGAACCTCCACCGTGCAATGCCCGTTCTCTTGCTCTATCAAACGGGCCGACAGCACGATTCTCCCTTTCTCAGGCGTAAATTTGATGGCGTTGGACAGCAAATTGGTGATCACCTGCACCAAGCGCTGCTCATCTGCCACGATAAACCGGGGCATCCCATCGTCCATTTGGATTTCAAAATCCAGCTTCTTTTCTTCAATCTTAAAGTGGACCACATTGGTTACCCGATTGAGCATCTTGGCAAAGTCAAAGGCTGTATTAAACAGCTCCAGCTTGTTCGCTTCGATTTTGGACATGTCCAATATGTCGTTGATCACCCCCAGCAGGTGCTGGGACGCGTCTTCGATCTTTAATAGGCAATCGTCCACGCGCTGGACACTGTCGCTGGTTTTGGCGATTTGTGTCATGCCGATGATGGCGTTCATGGGGGTGCGAATCTCGTGGCTCATGCGGGCTAAAAAATCGCTCTTGGCCCGGGAAGCGCTCTCCGCCAGTTCCTTCAGGTCGGTGAGATGTCTATTTTTCTGAGCGATCTGGCTGATCATTTCGCGATACTCGCTTACGTCCATTAGGGTGATGATGTACGCGGCGTTTCTGGCGCTGGTTTGGTCCACCAGCCATGTAAAGGTAAAGGTCTTGACCGCGCCGGTATCTATCCGCACATTCAGCTCGCCTGCCACGTTTTCTTTTGTGGCTAGGCTCACCGCATCCAGCAAACCCTTTGGGTCGCTGGAGGTGGCCTGGGTTTTGAGCAAATGGAGCACGTCGTGTACGGTCGTCTTGCCAAAGGCAGGCTTAAAGGCGGCGAAGAGCTTGCGCATGGAGTCGTTTGCCTCCACCACGTACCCTTCTTTGTTTATGATCACAATGGCGTCTTGCAGGGAGTCAAACATGTTGTTCACCACCAACGCCTTGTTGTGGAACATCTGCGTGGAATAGGCGGAATAGGCCAGCACAATGATGGTGAAGAACACCCCGATGGGCGTGATGTCGTGCTTAAAGGGGATCATGTTCAAGCTGTACATGGCGTTGAGCGCATAGGGGAACACCGCCACAATGCCGGTAAAAAGCATGAAAGGGCGTTGGCGAAAGTTCCTGATGATATAGCGGAACAGGATGACATAGGCAATGATAATAAACGCTACATCCATTCCGGTATGAATCCAGAAAAGGAATGCCTTGCCGGGGATCGGAAAGTCATAATTGAGAAGGGCCAGCCCGTGCAGGGGATTGGTGATCATAAATAAGCTGTCGATCGTAGGGAGGATGATGACGGTGGCACGCAGCCAGCGGGAATGCACCAACTTGGATTCCGCAAAATGCAGGATGAACCAAAACAGCCCGAAAGGAACGATACACACAAACACCAGCTTGGCGGTAAAAACATAGCGGAAATACACCGGATCGATCACCGTTGTGATGGCGTTGAGCAGCGTCCAGCCAAACACTTCAATGCACACATAGAAAAAACTGCGCATCCGCCGGTCACGGGTGTCGCCGGCCCGCAATATGGTTATCAGATACATGAGTACGCCGCAAACCAGCATCGACGCGGAAAATAAAAGCAGTACGCCCACATCAGGCACGATGTTTCACCTCTTGTGTAGAACATGAAAAAAGGACCAAAGAAGATTGTACCATCTGCGAAGACAAAACTCAATGTTTTTTGTCCGTTTTTTGTTTATTATTTGTACACACCATCGCCGCCTATGCGGATTTTTCGGTAAGCATAACATCTTTTCACGTTGTTTTCAACAGCGCAATATTCTAACTGTATTTATGTTCCCCCCAAAGCTTAATAAACGATTTAAGGTTCCTGCCCGCCTTTTTGGGCCAAAATCCCATACACGCGTATTGGAAACGACACAAAAATGCGCTATACTACAGAGTACGATTTTTGGCGCATGGGAGAGGTTTTATGAAGCGTATGGGGGCTTTTTTGCTGGCAATGCTGCTTTGCTTTTCTTTGGCGGGGTGCGGCGCGCCCCAGGGAGAAACCTCGGCCCTTGGTTTGGTGAAAACATATAAAGACATCCCCGGCGTAACCGAGGAGGAGATCGCCGCCATCGAAGCGATCAAAGCCGCTAGGGACAGCTTTTCCTACGGGCATCTGTTGGGCACCGAAGCCTATAACTTGCCCGACGGTTCCTTTGCCGGTTTTGCCATCGGCTACTGCGAGCTGATGACCGGGCTTTTTGGCATCCCCTTTGTGCCGGAACTGCTCGAGTGGGATGAACTGATGAACAACCTGGACGCGCAAACCCTGGATTTTACGGGAGAGTTGACGCCCACTGCCGAGCGCCAAACGCGATACGGCATGTCCCATCCCATCGCCGAGCGCATGCTGCGCATCTTTACCCTGGCGGATTCACCCATACGGGCCGAAGCGAACATCGAAGGCCTTTCCCTTGGGTTTTTGGAGGATACCGTTACGGCGGACTCCATCGCAAACGCTTACCCCATGGCCTTTGAGCGGGTGAGCGTGGATAACTACCAAACCGCGGTGCGCATGCTGCAAGAGGGTGAGATTGACGCCTTTGTGGAAGAAGCGGTGGCCGATCCCGCTTTTGCGGAGTATGACTTTATCAGCTCCGCCGTGTTTTTCTCCATGGTGCACGAGTCGGTTTCCATGACCACGGCCAACCCCGAGCTATATCCCTTTATCGACGTGGTGGATAAATTTATTGCTTCGGGCGGCGTGGACGCCCTGTACGCGCTGTATAAACAAAGCGATCTGGCCTACGCAAAGCACAAACTGCACCGGTCTTTCACCCCGGAGGAAAAGGCCTATATCGAGGAGATGGCCCAGCGGGGGCAAGCGGTGGCCGTCGCCTATGAGCATGACAACTACCCCGTGATCTTCTACAATGAAACCTCCGGGAGATTCGAAGGTATCGCCGTGGACGTGCTGGCGGAGATCAGCAGCCTTACCGGGCTGCGTTTTGAAGCGGCGGCTCCCAAAAACGCCATTTGGGCGGACCTGCTGGAAGGGCTGCAATACGGCGAGATCCCCATGGCGGCCCAACTGCTGTACTCCAAAGCAAGAAGCGATCATTTTTTGTGGAGTGCGCTTCCCTACTCCTATTCGTACTACGCCATCCTTTCGAAGGCGGAAACCCCCAACCTGGCCAGCTATCAGGTGATCCGGGAGAGCGTGGGCGTCATGCGCAAGTCCGGGCACTGCGAGATATACCGCGAGCTCTTTCCCGACAACGACAACCTGGTGGAATACGATAGTTTGACCGATTGCCTGGATGCCCT
>Ga0123353_10006618_pt1 | contig 15474 bp, 10 predicted proteins | sample TergutLab28metaG_3_FD_92763 | JGI IMG/M metagenome (GOLD analysis project Ga0123353, IMG submission 92763) | Labiotermes labralis P3 segment gut microbial communities from Petit-Saut dam, French Guiana - Lab288 P3 | ecosystem: Host-associated > Arthropoda: Insects > Digestive system > Gut ... | reverse complement strand
GTTGCCATGGGCTCTATGGGAAGCGATATTGCCATTGAAGCGTCGGACATTGCTCTGATGGGTGACGGCATTGAAAAAATCCCGTATTTGAAACGCTTGTCCAACGCGACCATCCGGACCATTCAGTTCAATATCACTCTTTCCATGACGATCAACGTCATTGCGATTTGTCTCTCGGTTGCCGGATATCTGACGCCGGTGACAGGGGCTTTGGTGCATAACGCCGGGTCCGTTTTGGTCGTTTTGAACGCGGCGCTTTTGTATGACCGGAATTTTGAGAAAAAGAAACGTGAGAAGGAACCGGCCGCCGAATGACCGCGCGGTTTTGGCGGTATCGGCATCTTTTTTATACTCCCGCGGCTTTATTCATTACCGGAGTTTTCAAAATGGTTACAGTTTACATTGCAGGCGCCCTGTTTTCACAGGCCGAGCGCGAATTCAATAAAAAACTTCAGCATATGTTATTGGGAGCGGGTTTTTCCGTTTTTTTGCCGCAGGAAGATGCCGAAGAGAATAAGGACCAAGGCGATGACCGCAATCTGTCGTCTCTTTTTAATCAGTGTCTGAACGGTTTGAAAATAAGCGATATCGTTGTCGCTGTTTTGGAAGGGGCGGATATCGATTCGGGCACCGCTTGGGAAACCGGATACGCTTACGCAAAAGGAATGCCCGTCATCGGCTTTCGGACGGATTTTCGGATTCAAGCACAGGGGGAACGCGTGAATCTGATGATTCAGGAATCTTTAAGTGAATACGCCGACAGTTTTGAGGCGCTTGAGGTCATTTTGAAGAAATACGGATGATTTATCCGCTTCTGTCTTTATTCTTTTGACGATCCGCTTCGCTCTTTTATTTTTTTGACGATTCGCTCTCTTTTCTCAATTGCCATAGCGACGGACGCGTCAATTTTCTTTTTCATGGACTCGAAATCCGCGGGCTCCTTTTCGCCGATCACTTTCTTCAAAGGCGTATACGCGGCTTCCCGAAACATCGGTTTGAATTCTTTTTCTTCGCCGCGGGTGATTAACGCGGCGCCGTATTTGTCCGGCGATTTCTCTTCGACCCGCCCGACGACATACATTTTAACGCCGGCGGCTCCGACGGTTTGAATCACGCGGGCGGCGGTTTCTTCCGGACAGATGACAAGAAGCGAATCAATGGAGACGCCGCGAAAATCAATGCCGAGCGCTTTAAACATTTCTCCTGCGGCCGGTTCAACACAAAGGGCCAAAGCGTCGTCGTCAAAAACAAGACGGACGCCGGCTTCTTTTGAAATTTCAAAAGCGTCGCCGCGGACGCCGCCGTTTGTGACGTCGGTCATGACATGGATTTTTGTATGAAGCCGGCCGGGGCTGTCTATGAGGGCCCGGCAGGCTGTTAAGAAATCAACGTTTAATGTTTTTTCAACGACTTCTTCGGCTTTGGCGTAGCCGGAATAAACGGCGGCCGCAGTCACCGTCCCGCCGCCTGCGCCTTCCGTCATTAAAATCAGGTCGCCGGGGGTTGCGTTGCCGCGCGCGGTCAAGCCGTCGGAGCAAACGGTTCCGACCGCGCCGACACAGCCGGTCATGCGCTCGCCGATGACCATGTCGCCGCCAATGCGAAGCGTGCTTCCGGTAATCAGGGGAATGCCGGTCAATTCGGAAACGGCGGTAATGCCCGCGATGTGGTCAAAAATCACGGAAACGTCGCCGTCGTCGGCAACGTGGATGTCGGAGAGCATGGCGGCGGGCTTTGCGCCCATGACGTATATGTCGCGCAGGGCCGCTTTTGCGACGTGGAATCCGGCCAGAAAAGGAAACGCGCTGAGACGGGAGTGCATACCGTCAACCGTCAGTACCAATAATTCATTGTTTTCGCCGCCGGTCCCGATGACGCCGGAATCGTCTAAGTTCGACGCGTCCAAAACGGCGGATGTTTTGCCGATGACTTTGCCGATTTTTTCATGGACGTAAAAATCACCCGCGCCGCGCGAACCGACCCCGAACCGGCCCATGCCGATGCCGGATTTGCCGTAATTGAAAATGTCGCCTTTCAGAGACAGAGCGGCTTTCGTTTCTTCCAGTACCGCGCCGGCCAAGGCGAAAGCTTCCGCATCGGATAATTCTTTGTATTCTTTCATCCCGTCCGCAAGTTTTCGGGCGGCTTCGCTGTCATTTTTTATGATGAGCTTTTTTGCGCGGCCTTCTAAGTCCATAGTTGAATGTAATGATTTTATTGATTTTAAATGAATTGAGTGAGAATTCTCGGCCGAGATATCTTTGGGTGCCTTTTGACGCTGTTCGTCTGTTTTTATTTGGCCAATGCCGTCAGGTTTATATACTTAGGAATTTGATTACGGATTGTTTTCGTCCTGACGAAATATTTTGAACGAACAAAAACCTTTATGTCCCGTCAAATAAGCCGGCCGCTATGAACTTCCTTTACGGCTCATTCGGCTTTTGGCGTTTTGTTTGTTTTCGCGGCTAAAACGATGTGAAAAAATCTATCTTTCGATTTTTTTATCTCCTTTCATCATTCAAAAACGATTCAATCCGCCCAACTCTTTACATCCGCCTGCGCTGTGGCGGAAAAGCGGCGGAAAAATAAGCGCGGCATCGTGTGGTTTTGGCGACAGAGGCGCTCCGTTTCGTTTATTCCCGCAGCGCGTTGATTCTTATTTCATTCAAAAAAACAAGTGATTTGATTCATGACAAAAACCCTTAATGAAGTTAAACCCGGCCGTACCTGTAAAGTGGTGAACATCGGCGGGACGAACATTTTGAAAAACCGTTTGCTGTGCATGGGCGTGACCCCCGGGACAATCATTGAAGTGGTCAAAGCGGCGCCGTTGGGCGACCCGCTCGAGCTTAAAATCCGGCGGTACAATCTCGCTCTCCGAAAAAGCGAAGCCTCCGACATTTTCATCGAAGACGTCAGCGAATCCGAAGGGGCGTCCGAGTCATGACGGAACAGGCGAAATACACGGTCGCCCTTGCCGGCAACCCGAACAGCGGCAAAACGACGCTTTTTAACCGCCTGACCAAATCGAACCAGAGGGTCGGCAACTGGCCGGGCGTGACGATTGAGAAGAAGGTCGGCTCTTACGCGATGGAAAGTCCCAATGCAGCGGGCGCGAAAGTCACTGTTCATGTCGTTGATTTGCCCGGCATCTATTCTCTGACACCGTACTCTGAAGAGGAAATCATTGCGCGCAACTTTATTGTTGACGAAAACCCCGACCTGATCATCAATATCATTGACGGGACGAATTTGGAACGGAATTTGTATCTGACTTTCCAGCTTAAAAAATTGGGATGCCCGATGATTGCGGCTTTGAATATGATGGATGAGGTGGAGCAGAACAATACGGAAATCGATTTTGAGAAGATGGCCGGCATGCTCGGCATTCCGGTCATTCCGATTTCCGCTTTGGAAGGCAAAAGCTTGTCGGCCAAGGCGGCAAAATTGGCGGGCTACCGCTCTTCCAAGGCCGCCGAAGGCGGTGTTGAGCGGCTGATTTCAAAAGCCGGCGAAATCCTCAACCGCGGCCGCGAATGTTTCGATGACGGGGGGGATGTTTACACCTCCCGCCGGACCGAGGAGACGGAGGAAGACCGCGGCGAAGGCGTTGAAAAGAAGAAATTCGATCCGGCTCTTTTAAAGAAAGCGGAGACGATCGACTATGACGCGCATTCCGCCGAGATTTACGAGCGGATCGAGAAAATCATTTCCGCTTCCGTTCACGAAGGGGAACGAAGCGTTCAGCAGGAGCGGACGAAGAAAATAGATGCCGTTCTGACAAACAAGTGGCTGGGTCTTCCGATTTTTTTGGTTCTGATGCTTGCCGTTTTCCAAATCTCTTTCGGCGCCGCCGGCTCATTTTTTTCCGGTTTGATCGACGCCGGCTTCAACGGGCTTTTGGCCGGCTTTATCGAAAGCCGGTTCGCGTCCGCCGGGGCTTCGGCGTGGATGACCGGCCTTGTCGTTCACGGCGTTATCGCGGGCGTTGGCGGCATTTTGGTTTTCATTCCCCAGCTTGTCCTTTTGTTCACCTTTCTGACGCTTCTTGAGGATACGGGTTACATGGCCCGCGCGGCTTTTTTAATGGACCGCATTTTTTATAAGTTCGGCCTCTCCGGAAAGAGTTTCATTCCGATGCTTCTCGGATTCGGGTGCAGCGTTCCCGCCGTTATGGCTGCCCGCGCGGTCGATAATGAAGCGGACCGCAAAGTGACGATATTTATTACGCCGTTCATGTCTTGCGGCGCCCGCCTTCCGATTTATGTTTTGTTTATCGGTACGTTTTTCGCGGCGCATCAGGGTCTGATTATGCTGTCGCTGTATGTTTTAGGCATTATTGCCGCGGTCGTTTCGGCGTGGCTTTTGAAGAAAACGGTTTTTCAAGGACCGCAGTGCCCGTTTATCATGGAGCTTCCTCCTTACCGTTTCCCCGACTTGTACACTTATCTCCGCCACGTTTGGGAAAAGACGCGCGGTTTTATCATCAGAGCCGGCACCATCATTTTTGTGATGTCCATTGTTATTTGGTTCGTCCAAGGCTATGACTTCTCGCTGACGGCCGTTGACGACACGTCCCAAAGCATTCTCGGCCTTTTCGGAACCGTCATTGCGCCGTTTTTTGCGCCGCTCGGTTTTGGCGACTGGCGCGCCGCCGTCACCCTTCTGACCGGCTTTATCACCAAAGAAGCGATGGTTTCAACGATTAACATCCTTTTCACGGAAGCTGAATTTGAAGCCCTCTTCACCCTTCCGGCCGCTTACGCGTTCACCGTCTTTACGCTGCTGTACCTTCCCTGCGTGGCCGCCTTTTCCGCCATCCGCCGTGAATTGGGCAGCTGGAAATGGGCGTTGGCCGCCGCCGCTTATCAGACAGCCGCAGCATACGCCGCGGCCTTCTTGGTTTACCGTCTCGGTCTCCTCTTGCTGCTTTATTTGTAAGCCGAGACAGTTTTAGACTTCCTTCCAAAAAGAGAAGCCGCGCGTAGAAAAAATTTAAATAAAAAAAGACCGGAGGATTGATTATGGCAGATATGATATCCCTCTTCCCGCCGCTCCTCGTTTACGGTCTGCTTTTGGCGGCGCTCATCATTTTCATTTGGAAACTCAAGCTTTTTTTGGCCGGAAAGAGCGGTTGTGACAGCTGTTCCTATTCGTCGGGCTGTTCCTATTCGTCGGGCTGTCCGTCTTCAAACGACAATTCTTGCCGCGGTTGTGAGAACGGTGAAAACGACGAATCCGATAATTTAACCGTTATTCGCGGCCCTTTGAAATGAATCATTTTTAAAAAAGCGTTTTTGTTTTTTTTGTTTTTTGAGTTAATTTTATTCCCCCCATTTTGTTACATTTATTTTAAATGTTTTTTCGGGAATAAATATGTCTTCTGATAATCATTTTTAATCACAATCGTCTTATATAGCAATGTCATAGTAGTCTAATTGGAGGAATTGAATTACTTTAAAAACGGCTATAAAAGCGGCCATAAAAACATCTATAAAACGGCTTTTTGATAATGAAAAACGAATGACCGGCAAACAAAAGAACAAACAAATTATGGGGTTATAGGAATGAACAAAAGTAAAGTACCGACAATAAATCAAATGAATTTAAAGAAGAGGATACCGCTTGTCATCGCGGCTGTCCTGACAGTGACACTTTTATTAGGTTTTGCGGTGCCGGCAAGCGCAGACCCCGTCTGTGAAATTATCAGAGGCGGCAGTATGTACGATCAATATGATAACTTTGGTGACGCTTGGAATAACATCACAAACGGCGACACAATCAAGTTGCTGAATGATATTTATTACGACATGGGCACGTCTAATCTCTCTCTTTCCGGAAAGAACATCACCCTTGATGTCGGCGAATATATTCTAGAAATCGAAAGTGGGATCGTAAATTCCAGAGTGTTGGAAGTTATTAACGGCGGGACGCTCTCTTTGAACGACACTCTCGGCGGCGAATTCAATGTCATCGGCACCGGCGGCTGTTCTACCAGCGTGCATCTCTCGAGCGGAGCTGAAGCCACAGTGACCAACGTATACGCCCACAGCAGCGCTAATACCAAAATCGTGTACGTGAACAACGCCAGTACTCTCACCGTTCGCGGCAGTTTGCAGGGGGCTGACAAAGGTATAGAGGTAGCCATCGGTGGTAATGTCACTGTTGAAGGCAACTTCAATGCGTCTGGCTTATCTGGCTCATATATCATTGATTATGGGGAGGTTCTGTCGAAAGACGATGGCGATTATGCCGGCTCTTCCAAACCGGGCTATATCCAATATACGGCGGGTTACGGCAACAACGTTTGGCTGAAGGCTATCTGCACAATCACGAACACGGGTGAATATTACAACGATTTGGCCGACGCGCTGTTTGACGCGGCAGATGGTGACACCATTCAGCTGTTGCAAGATATAGATTATAAGCGCGGTATCTATATTGACCGTGACATCACCTTTGATCTCAACGGCTATGACCTGACTGTGACATGCTCGTATCCGTGGGACTTAACTCAAGCCGGCGCTGCGCTGGAAGTTAACGGGGCAGTTGGCGGCAAGGTGCAGCTGGAAGGTAACGGAATGTTCAAGGTCGCCAACACCTGCAGTTTTGGTTACGGCGTGTATGCTGACAGTGGGGCTTTTGTTATGGTGAACGATGTTGAGTGCGAGATTGGGAACAGTTTTATTATTGTGCCCGTTGCTGAGGAAATAGGTCCGAGGTTGAGCCCTCCTGTTGATATTGGTTTTGACGGCGCCGGCGTGCGCGCCGTTGGTGAAAGAACAACCGTCTGGGTGCTCGGCAATGTTTTGAGTGAAGACGTTGGCGTAGAGGCCGATGACGGTGGTTTCGTTCTGGTTGAAGGCACCATCACCATCCTGCCTGACGGCGTTTATATCAGCGTCGGCGGTGACCCGAAAGCGTCCGGAGATTACATAACACCATCTTCTATGCCGGGCTATTTTGAATATAGCGATGGCTACAGCTGGGTTTATGTGAAAGATTCCGCAGGAGGCAGCGGCAACAACAACGGAAACGGCTTCGGACAAGCGTCAATCCGGGACCCGAGCGGTCAGGATGCCGGCCGGCAGGTCACTGACAGCAACAACAATAACAATAACAATAACAATAACAACAACAATGGACAGGACACAGAGGCGGACGACGACCTTAAAGACGATGATAATCAAAACGCCGGCAAGTCCAAGGCATGGCTTTGGATGCTTCTGTTGCTCTTGCTGTTGGTTGTGGCCGTGTGGCTCTACATGAACCGGAATAAGATACAGGCGATGCTTGGAAAATAATCCGGAAGTAAGGACTTCGCTCTCAAATAAAATAAAAAAAATCCGGCGAATCAAAGAAATCCGACGAATCAAAGAAATCCGGCACGAGCTCCCGACAGGAACGCGTGCCGGTGACAATCATTTAAATGAGTCCGGCCTGTCCGGCTTTCATTTAAATGATTTTTTTTTTGGATGGCCGTGAAAAAGAAGGCGCAGGTTATTGAACATATGTCCGCCGCGCTTAGAAATACATCCTTCTCATTCTCATAAAGCGTTTCGTTTTCTTTTGAGTTAATTTTATTTTTCTCATTTTGTTATATTTATTTTAAATGTTTTTTTGAGAATAAAACTTCTTTAGCAATTGTTTTTTCACATTATCTTATATAGCATAATATCATAATAATTAAATCGGCTCATCTGAATTACTTTAAAAACAGCTATAAGAGCGGCCATAAAAACATCTGTAAAACGGTCTTTTGATAATGAAAAAACGAATAATCGGCAAACAAAAAAACAAACAAATTTTGGGGTTTATAGGAATGAACAAAAGTAAAGTACCAACAATGGATCAAATGAATTTAAAGAAAAGGATACCGCTTGTCATAGCGGCTGTCCTGACAGTAACACTTTTATTAGGTTTTGCGGCGGCAAGCCCGACTGAACATTACGTTTTTGATAATACATCCTTCAGCAACGCTCTGGGTAACCTTTCAGACGGTGATACCGTCGTGTTTCAGAATGATATTAACCGCGACACAACCGGTACCATCCATATTTCAGATATGAACATCACCTTTGACGTTGGCAGTTTTGTTATAAACGTCACCAGTAACGTTACTGTTCTAGATGTTAGCAACGGCAGTTTCACATTGAACGGCACCGGCGAATTCAATGCCATCGGCACCGGCGGCTGTACTACCAGCGTGTGGGTATTCAGCGGCGGCATAGCTGAGGTGAGCAACGTAATCCATAAAAACAGTGATAGCAACTGCATTGCTGCTAAAGTCGAAGGCGGCGGTTCTCTCGTCGTTTCCGGCAACGTGACGGCCGGTTGGGTTGGTGTGAATGTCTCCAACAGCAATGTCGTGGTGAAAGGCAACGTGACCGGATGGAGCGGAAACTTCACTAACTGCGGCATAATAGTTTCCAATGGGGGAACAGTCACGGTTGACGGCGTCGTTGGCGACGGGGATAATGCATATCTCCTTATCAACGGTTCATCTTATGATATCGGTGACAATCATGTTCCTTCCTCCAAATCGGGCTATCTTGAATACATGGAGGACGACTGCTTTGTTTGGGTGAAAATGGAAGGCGGCAACGGCAGCCGCGGCAGCGGATTCGGACAAGCGTCAATTCGAGACCCGAGCGATCAGGATGCCGGCCGGCAGGTCGCTGACAGCAACAACAATAACAATAACAATAACAATAACAATAACAACAACAATAACAATAATAATAACAACAACAACGGACAAGACACAGAGACAGACAACAACCCTGAAGACGATGATACGCAAAACGCCGGCAAGTCATGGACATGGCTTTGGATTCTTCTGTTGCTGTTGGCGTTGGTTGCGGCCGTGTGGCTCTACATGAACCGGAAGAAGATACAGAAATGATTCGGAAAATAATCCGGAAGTAAGGACTTCGCTCTCAAATAAAATAAAAAAATCTGACGAATCAAAGAAATCCGGCACGGGTTCCCGACAGGAACGTGTGCCGGCGACAATCATTTAAATGATTCCGGCCCGCCCGGCTTTCATTTAAATGATTTTTTTTTGGCGGGCCGTGAAAAAGACGACTCAGTCAATTGAACGTAAGAACGTAAGAACGTAAGAATGTAAGAATGTAAGTCCGCGGCACTTGAAAATAAATCCTTTTCATAAAGCGTTTCGTTTTCTTTTGAGTTGTTTTATTTGTTTTATTCTTCCCATTTTGTTACATTTTTTTTAAATGATTTTTTGAAAATGAATCTTTTCTTTTGCCATTATTTTTTGTCACAATCGTCTTATATAATAATGTCGTAGTAATAATTGAATAATTTGAATTACTTTAAAAACGGCCATAAGAGCGGCCATAAAAACATCTATAAAACGGCTTTTTGATAATGAAAAAACGAATGACCGGCAAACAAAAAAACAAACAAATGATGGGGTTATAGGAATGAACAAAAGTAAAGTACCGACAATGAATCAAATGAATTTAAAGAAGAGAATACCGTTTGTCATAGCGGCTGTCCTGACAGTGACACTTTTATTAGGTTTTGCGGCGCCGGCTGTGGCGCCGGCACCCGCTGACCCCGTCTGTGAAATTATCAGAGGCGGCAGCGTGTATGATCAATATGATGACTTTGGTGACGCTTGGGCTAACATCACAGACGGCGACACAATCAAGTTGCTGGATGATATTTCCTATTCAAATCTCTCTATTTCGGGAATGGACATCACCTTTGACGTCGACGAATATACTCTATGGATCACAACTTATGCCATAAGTGAAAGCGCGTTGGAGGTTGTTAATGGCGGGAAGCTCTCTTTGACATACGTTCCCGGCGGTGAACTCAATGTCATGGCGGGTGGCTCCTGTTCTACCAGTGTGTATCTCGCGGACGGAGCTGTAGCCACGGTGACCAACGCATACGCCTACAGCGGCAGTACCACAGTCGCGCGCTTGTACAACAGCAGTACTCTCTACGTTCTCGGCAGTTTGGATGGGACTGACAAAGGTATAGAGGTATCAGACAGCAGTAAGGTCTATGTTGAAGGCAACTTCAACGCCGGCGAGCATAGCATATATATCAATGACGATTGGACGCCTTTGTCGAAAGGTGATGGCTATTATGTCGGCTCTTCCGAACCGGGCTATATCGAATATACGCATGGTACCGGCAACTACGTTTGGCTGAGGGCTATCTGTAAAATCATGGAAACGGGTGAATATTACAATGATTTGGCCGACGCGCTGGATGAAGCGGAAGATGGTGAAACCATCCAGCTGTTGAAAGATATAGATTATAAGCGCGGTATCCATATCGACCGGAACATCATCTTTGATCTCGACATCTATAACCTGACTGTAACATGTCGGGGTCCGTGGGAGACTCCAAGCGGCGCTGCGCTGGAAGTTGGCGGGGAAGTTGGCAGCAGTGTGATTCTGGAAGGTAAAGGAATATTCAAGGTCATCAACGCCTACGGTTCCGGTTACGGAGTGTATGCTTATAATGGGGCGAATGTCACGGTGAACGAAGTTGAGTGCGAGGGTGGGAATTTTTTTATCGATTCTGTGCCCGCTGTTGAGGAGATCAGTGTTGGGGTGAGGAGCCCCGGTCCCGGTCCTGTTGATAATATTCCTTTTGATGGTGCCGGTGTGCGCGCTGTTGGTGACGACACACGCGTCTGGGTGAATGGCCATGTTTATAGTGACGGCGTTGGCGTAGAGGCTGATGACGGTGGCTTCGTTGTGGTTGAAGGCACCATTACCATCCTACCTGATGGCGTTTATATCAGCGTCGGTGAGGAACAGAAAGCGTCCGGAGATTACAGAACACCCTCTCTTATTCCGGGCTATTTCGAATATAGTGATGGTTACAGCTTTGTTTATGTGAAAGATTCCGCAGGAGGCGGCGGCAACGGCAACGGCAACGGCTTCGGCAATGCGTCAATCCGAGACCAGAGCAGTCAGGATGCCGGCCGGCAGGTCACTGACAGCAACAACAATAACAACAACAACAACAACGGACAGGACACAGAGACAGACAACAACCCTGAAGACGATGATACGCAAAACGCCGGCAAGTCATGGACATGGCTTTGGATTATTCTTTTGCTGTTGGCGTTGGTTGCGGCCGTGTGGCTCTACATGAACCGGAAAAAGATACAGAAATGATTCGGAAAATAATCCGGAAGTGAGGACTTCACTCTCAAATAAAAAATCAGACGAATCAAAGAAATCCGGCACGGGTTCCCGACAGGAACGCGTGCCGGCGACAATCATTTAAATGATTCCGGCCCGTCCGGCTTTCATTTAAATGATTTTTTTTTGGATGACCGTGAAAAAGACGGCTCCGGTATTAAACGTAAGTCCGCCGCGCTTAGAAATAAATTCTTTTCATAAAGCGTTTCGTTTTCTTTTGAGTTTTTATTCTTCCCATTTTGTTACATTTGTTTTTAAATGATTTTTTGAAAATGAATCTTTTCTTTTGCAATTATTTTAATCAAAATCGTCTTATATAATAATGTCATAGTAGTCAGATTGGATAAACTAAATTACTTTAAAAACGACCATGAAAGCGGCCATAAAAACGTCTGTAAAACGGCTTTTTGGTAATAAAAAAACGAATGACCGGCAAACAAAAAAACAAACAAATTTTGGGGTTATAGGAATGAACAAAAGTAAAGTACCAACAATGAATCAAATGAATTTAAAGAAAAGGATACCGCTTGTCATAGCGGCTGTCCTGACAGTGACACTTTTATTAGGTTTTGCGGCGCCGGCGGTGGCGCCAAGCCCGATGGTCTATGAAGTTTCCACATGGGACGAATTCGCAGGTGCGTGGGCTGTCATTGCAGACGGCGATACAATCAAGTTGCTGGATGATATTTATTACTATATGGGCACGGATAATATCGCTATTAATGGAATAACCATCACTTTTGACGTTGGCGAATATATTCTACAAATCGACAGTGATATCGCAGGCACAGGTGCAGGCGTGTTGGTCGTTGCTCACGGCGGGAAGCTCATTTTGAACGACACTCTTGGCGGTGAATTGAATATCATCAGCTACGGCTCAGATTCTTACAGCGTGCGTGTGAGCGTCGGCTCTGAAGCCACAGTGACCAACGCATACGCCTACGGCAGCAATACCACAGTCGTGTATGTGAACGACAGTAATCTCACCGTTCTCGGCAGTTTGTGGGGGTCTAACAACGGTATAGAGTTAGCCGCTGGTGGTAATGTCACTGTTGAAGGCAACCTCAATGCGTCTGGCTCATATATCATTGATGGTGGGACTGTTCTGTCGAAAGACGATGGTGATTATGCCGGCTCTTCCAAACCGGGCTATATCCAATATACGGCGGGTATCGGCAACGTTTGGCTGAAGGCTATCTGCAAAATCGTGGAAACGGACGAATATTACAACGATTTGGCCGACGCGCTGGATGACGTGGAAGATGGTGAAACCATTCAGCTGTTGCAAGATATAGATTATAAGCGCGGTATCTATATCGGCCGGAACATCACCTTTGATCTCAAAGACTATGACCTGATTGTGAATCCGTGGGACTTAACTCAAGCCGGCGCTGCGCTGGAAGTTAACGGGGAAACCGGTGGCAGTGTGCAGCTGGAAGGTAACGGAATGTTCAAGGTCATCAACGCCTGCGGTTATGGTTACGGCGTGTATGCTGAAAGTGGGGCGTATGTCGAGGTGGACGAAGTTGAGTACAAGTTTGCGTCCCGTCCCATGGAGGCTGTGCCCGTTGCTGCGAGCATTGCTGAGGCGAGCACTGTTGCGATTGGTGGTTCTAACGGCGTCGGCGTGCTCGCCGTTGGTGACGCAACCGTCAAAGTGTTCGGCAATGTTCGGAGTGAAGGTGTTGTTGATGAAAGACCCATGTTACGGTCGCCCGGTATTTCTCGGGAAGTCATTGGTGTAGAGGCCAGCGGCGGCACCGTTTACGTGGACGGCTCCATCATTTCTGACGGCGTTTATATCATCGTCGGCGGTGAACAGAACGCGCCCGGAGATTACAAATCCATCGAGAAGGGCTATTTCAAATACAGCGATATCGAGGATTGCAGCTTGGTTTTCGTGAAAGCGGGAGGCAGTGGCAACAACAACGGAAACGGATTCGGACAAGCGTCAATCCGAGACCCGAGCGGTCAGGATGGCGGCCGGCAGGTCACTGACAACAACAATAACAATAACAACAACAATAACAACAACAATGAACAGGATACAGAGGCGGACGACGACCTTAAAGACGATGATAAGCAAAACGCCGGCAAGTCCTGGACATGGCTTTGGATTATTCTGTCGCTGTTGGTGTTGGTTGCAGCCGTGTGGTTCTACATGAACCGGAAGAAGATACAGAAATGATTCGGAAAATAATCCGAAAGTCAGGACTTCGCTCTCAAATAAAAAAATCCGGCAAATCAAAGAAATCCGGCACGGGTTCCCGACAGGAATGCGTGCCGGCGACAATCATTTAAATGATTCCGGCCCGTCCGGCTTTCATTTAAATGATTTTTTTTTTGGAAGGCCGCGAAAAAGACGGCTCCGGTATTGAACGTAAGAACGTAAAAATGTAAATCTGCGGCGCTTGAAAATAAATCCTTTCCATCAAGCGTCTCTTCTTCTTTTGATTTTTTCGGATTTATTTCACTCATTTTATTATTCTCATTTTGTTACATTTATTTTAAATGATTTTTTGAAAATGAACTTTTTATCTGACAATTATTTTCATCACAATCGTCTTATATAATAATGTTGTAATAACCTATCGCAGAGTCCGGATTATTTTAAAAGCAGACATAAAAACGGTTTTTTGAAAATGGAAAAACGGATGACCGGAGAGACAAAGAAGCAGTGACAGGGTTACGGAATGATTATAAGCATGACATCAAATGCAATGAGCCGAACAAATTTAAAGAAAAGGATACCGCTTATCATAGCGGCGATGCTGGCAATAACACTTTTATTGGGGTTCGCGGCGCCGGCAGGCGCGGCGACTGTTCACGAAGTTTCCACTTGGCAAGACTTCGAAGCCGCGATGGCGGTCATCCAAGATGAAGATACCATCAAACTTCTGGCCGACATCGATTATGATGCAGTCACCGGCCTTCCGGACATCACTCAGAACATCACCTTTGATGTGGACGTCTTTATCCTGAACGTCAGAGGCAACGAGACCGTTCTGGTGGTTGACGGTACAAGCGGCGGTAATCTCTCTTTGGTCCACAATCTCAGCGGCGAATTCAATATCTTCGGCTCCGGCGGTTGGTCCAGCGTGCTCATAAAATACGGAGCTGAAGCCACAGTGACCAACGTATACTCTGAAAACATCAGCTCTGACGTCGTGAATGTGAACACCGCAACTCTCTACGTTCTCGGCAACTTGACGGGTAAAGGCATAGGTGTGGTGTTATATGCCGGTCAGGTCTTCGTGGACGGCGATGTGACCGTATACGACATCGGCGCGAGTGTCTCGGGCGGTGGAGAGGTCACGATTAACGGTACCGTCAACGTGGATGACGGCACCGCATATCTCTCTCTTGGTGGACCGTACAAAGTGAAAAACGATGGAGATTATGCCGGCTCTTCCAAATCGGGCTATATCGAATATACCGATGGTTACAACTCCATCTGGCTGCGGGCCATCTGTGAAATCGTTGACGTTGATACTGTATCCGTTTTGAAGCAATACAACGATTTGACCGACGCTCTAGATGATGTTTTGGATGGTCAAACCATCAAGCTTCTGGTCTCTATCGATTATAACCAAGGCATCGAAATTACCGACAAGTCCATCACTTTTGATATCGGTGATTTTAACCTGAACGTGACATCTTCGACAACGAATGCGCTGGATGTTATGGATGGCGGCGTGGCATTGTCGGCAGGCAACGGCGAATTTAATGTTATCAGCACTGCGCCTTCTTTTGCAGGTGTGCGAGCCATGAATTCAACTGTCGAAGTCAGTAACGCAGCGGGCTACAGCGGTGTGTATTCATGGAATTCAACCGTCACCGTCTATAATGATGCGACGGCCGACGTAACCGGAATCGGAACAGGAGTGTCTGCCGTTCTCGGTTCAACCGTTACTGTTTACAACGACGTGACGGGCGGCGTTGAAGGTGTGCATGCCCGGGATTCAATCGTCACTGTCTATAACAATGTGACGGGCGGCACGGTAGGTGCGACTGCCGCAGGAGGCAGCAGAATTTCCATTGATGGGGTCTTATCTCAGTCCGGCGCCGACGATAGGTATGTTGTGCTTGAAAGCGGAAGTTTCTCTTACTTGAGGCTGATTGACGGCGATTATGCCGGCTCTTCCAAACCGGGATATTTCGAATACACTGATGATACCAACTATGTCTGGGTAAAAGCCCCTGTCTGTGAAATCATTGACAGTGGGTCTGTTTTGAAGCAATACTACGATTTGGGCGACGCGCTGGATGATGTTTT
>Ga0123353_10006616_pt1 | contig 15476 bp, 12 predicted proteins | sample TergutLab28metaG_3_FD_92763 | JGI IMG/M metagenome (GOLD analysis project Ga0123353, IMG submission 92763) | Labiotermes labralis P3 segment gut microbial communities from Petit-Saut dam, French Guiana - Lab288 P3 | ecosystem: Host-associated > Arthropoda: Insects > Digestive system > Gut ... | reverse complement strand
GGCCGTTTGGCGGGCAAAAACCAACGAATTTTTTCGTTTGTTGCTCATAATATCTTCAGGAGGCAGGGAAAAGTATTCCGCTACCCGGCGGATGATGTCTTGGGGAGTCACGGGATTGTACTTATTCGCGTTACGAAGGATTCTTTCAATATCCTGCCTTGTTATTTCCCGCTGTATGAGGTTTTTATAGGCGGCGACTTTCCGCAACACGTCCGCAAGATAACGTAGATGTTTGCAACGTTGCGCCAGCAGCAGAACATGTTCCATGGATATGTCGATATCCTGCAAAAGACATTGGGTTTGGGCAAAACGCATTCGAACATCAATATCCGGATTTTTAAGCTGCACTATACGCCCCCGTTCCAAACGCGAGCGCAGGCTTTCGGAAAGTCCTTTGTGGAAGGCGTCAGCATAGGCGCATATAAACTGTTTTTTCTCGTAAAGACATACATCCAGGAAAGCAATGAATGTTTCTTGCAATGAAAAATTATCAGCAACAAGATGCACATCATCAACGCAATATATCTGATATCTGTTGATACAGAAACCGCTCGGCCGTTGTTCATACTCTCGAAGAAGCTCTATTATATTTCCATAAAAAATAGTATGATAACCGTAAGAACCAGTACATTCATTGGCAATGGCCCGGAGCAGATGTGTTTTGCCGCTGCCGCTTTTTCCGTAATACACAAGAGGATTACAGCCTGCTTCCTGCTGTGGTTTGGTAATTGTACGAGCAAAAGCCAAGGAGGAAAGGTTCTTCTTGTTGATGATAAAGTTTTCCAGAGTGAAAATTTCTCCAAAAGGTTTGTGCAGCAACACACCGTTTGAAGAATGCAACACCGTTGGTTGAGTATATTGTGATTGGTTCAACACACCAGAACATCCTTTCCTTTCAGACCTACACCCGCCGCCAGGAGTAAAATCCTGCGAAGAGTTTTAAAGGTTAGCAGAAAATACCGGCTGAAACAAGGGCAAGAATATGCAAACAACGCACTGGAATACATGGGAAAATATACCCACCCAAATTATCAGGCTGGACAAGCAGGCCAAGCAACGCTAATGTCCGCCCTTAGTATGCATGATGGCACTCCGGGTTTGCCCAAAATATATTTGCTTGCCGCACTGATTCTTCTGGCGGGAATACTGGCCGTCTTGGTTGTGTATTTCAAGGAGACGCCACAGCAAAAGCCGGTGACGGAACTTGCCATCCAAGCACAGGAAACAACCCTGCCTGCCGTTTCAGATGTGGCTTCCACGCCTTCCCCCTCCGATATCCAAAGCGCACTCGCGCCTTCCGACACGGCCCATACGCCTGCTGAAGTTCTGTCGCCTCCGGCCGTGGAGCACCGCGTGGAGCACAATTCCACAGCTCCATGCCCGTTGGAATCTGAACGGCACAGTGCGGCAAAGGCGACAGACACCGCAAACGCTTCCGTGCCGTCCGCTCCGGAGACGGGCCAGTCGGAAGATGCCGGCCGCGCGCTTCAAACCGAACGAGATGCTGCCGCGCACGCAGATGAAACTCTCACCCGCCGAGAAGACGGGACAAAGGAAATCATCTCCGGTACCGTTGCCCAGGGCGATACCGCCGCGAAACTGCTTGGCAGCGCGGTACACGATATTATGCAAGCCTCCCGCAAGCATCATTCTCTCGCCAATATTCGCAGCGGACAACCGTATACCGTGGTGCGCGATCGGGAAAAACAGACGCTCGAGCGTTTTGAATACGAAATAGACGCTCATCGTAAACTGGTGGTGGAGGTGAACGGAGATGGCTTTACAAGCCGTGTGGAATCCATTGTTTATGATGTGCAGCTTGCGCTTCTCCAGGGCACGGTTGAATCCAGCCTGTTCCAGTCCGTAGCGGCCTTGGGCGAATCCCCTTCTTTGGCCATTGTGGTTGCGGACGTGTTCCGTTGGGATATTGACTTTATCCGTGATGTGCAAGACGGCGACCGTTTCAGCATTTTGGTGGAGAAGCGCTACCGGGATGGGCGGTTCAAAAATTATGGCCGCGTGCTCGGCGCCACCTTCACCAACAAGGGGACATTGTTTGAAGCCTTTTTATTCCGCGGAGTGTCAGGGCATGCAAGCCATTACAATGCAAAAGGGGAAAGCCTGCGCAAAGTGCTGCTCAAAGCGCCGCTGGCATTTACCCGCATTACCTCAGGGTATAGCATGGGGCGCAAGCATCCCATTTTTCATGATGTGCGGCCCCATGAAGGCGTTGATTACGGCGCGCCCACCGGCACGCCCATTAAGGCCGTGGGTGACGGCGTTGTCAGCCGGAAAGGCTGGCAGGGCGGCTATGGCAATACTCTTTCCATACGCCACGGCACCGGTCTGGAATCGCAATATGGACATATGTCGGGATATGCCCGGGGGCTGGCGGCGGGTGCCCGCGTGCGCCAGGGTCAGGTCATAGGTTTTGTGGGCATGACCGGCTGGGCTACCGGCCCGCATCTTGATTTCCGTCTCAAGCAACATGGGCGCTTCATCAACCCGACGAAAGCCATCAACCCGCGTGAAGACAGTATTGCCCCGGGGCAGATGAAAGCATTTGCGGAGCGCAAAACGCAGGTCCGTAATTTTTTTTCCGGCGAGATTCCCCTGTACCTTTATGATCCTGGCGCGTTTCAATGATCCGCCCATCAGAAACCGTTTGCACAGCGGAGGCCGGTATGAAAGTAGCCATCACCACATCCAGTTTTGCGCGTTACAGCGATGCGCCGCTTGAACTGTTGCGTCAGCACGGCATCAGCTATGTGTTGAACGAGACAGGCCGCGCCCTGACAGAGGACGAAGCCATAGACATTTTGCGGGGCTGCATCGGTGTGGCTGCGGGCACGGAAAAACTCAGCCGTCGCGTGCTGGACGCCTGCCCGGCTTTGCGGGTGATTTCCCGTTGCGGTACCGGCATGGACAGCGTGGACCTTACGGCGGCCGAAGAAAAAGGCATTGCCGTGCGCAATACGCCCGATGGCCCGACCCGGGCCGTGGCCGAACTGACTCTGGCGTATGCTCTGGATCTGCTGCGTGGTGTCGCGCGCATGGATCGCGAACTGCGCGCCGGCATCTGGAAAAAACGCATGGGTTTTCTTTTGGAGGGGAAAAACGTCGGCATCGTGGGCTTTGGACGCATAGGACGCGCCGCCGCCGGTCTTTTTGCCGCCTTCGGCGCCCGGATAGCGTTTTGCGATCCCTTCGCCAGCGACAACGTCTACCAGCAGATGGAGCTTGATGCTTTGTGCGCATGGGCGCAGCTTGTCAGCCTGCACTGTTCTCCACCGCAGGATGGTACGCTGCTGATGCATGCTGAACGCCTGGCGCGTATGCGCCCGGGATCCTGGCTCATCAATGCGGCACGTGGCGGGCTGGTTGACGAGGAGGCACTCTGCCGCCTCCTTCAAGCTGGCCATATTGCCGGCGCCGCGCTTGATACCTTCGCAAGGGAACCGTATACTGGCCCGCTTGCGGGGCTTGATAACGTCCTCCTTACCCCACATGTCGGTTCGTATGCCCAAGAGTCGCGTATCCGCCAAGAAGTTGCGACGGTCACAAATCTGCTGGAAGCACTCGGAACCTGATCGCAAGGCAGCAAGCATCATTGGAGAAAGCATGGCTCTTTCCTGCATAGTCTTTGATTGTGACGGTGTCATTTTGGAGAGCGTGTCCGTAAAAACGCGCGCGTTTGCCCGTATCGCCGAGCCGTTCGGCGCTGAGTGCGTGGACAGGTTGGTCATGTACCATAAGGCGCACGGAGGCGTAAGCCGTTATAAGAAGTTTGAGTGGCTGTACCGCGAAGTCCTGGGACGCGAGATTACGCAGGAAGAACTTACGGCACTTGGCCGCCGATTTGCCGAAATAGCATTTGAGGAGGTCTGTCGTTGTGATCTGGTGCCCGGTGTTGCAGCTGTCCTCAAGCGCTGGCAAGGCCGGGTGCCCATGTACGTTTGCTCCGGCGCGCCGCATGAGGAGTTGCATGCGATTCTGCAAGGGCGCGGACTTGATCAATATTTTGCGGGCATATACGGTTCGCCGCCCGCCAAGGCCGAGTTGTTGCGCGGCATAATCGATCAGGCCGGGGTAGATCCCGCAACAGCGGTCATGATTGGGGACAGTGTGACGGATCGGGAGGCCGCTGCGCTTGTGGGCCTGCTGTTCTATGGCCGCGGAGGCGAGCTGAGAGGCGGCAACTTCCCTTGGGGCGAGGATCTTACCGGTCTGAACGAGTGGCTCGAAGCACTGTATGCCGTCGGCGGGTAGGGTGAGCGCGTTTTGCGGAGCGGTTTCGCAAGAGGCGCGCTTTTTTTGTACGCGCTGCGGCCTAGCCGCGGGGCTTGCCGCACTTGGGGCAAATCTGTTCATGATCCCAGACCGTGCTGCCGCAATACGCGCATGGCGTGCCCACAGGTTCGCCCACTGGCTGGCGGCAGTATGCACAAATGCTGGCTTGCCAGGGAATGATGCGCAGGCAGTGCGGGCACGCGCGGCTGACCCCCGGTTTTGGCAGAGGGGGCAGTGCGAACAATACCAACACCAAAAGCGGCATCACGCCACAGGCTATGGTCCAGCCCAAAACATTGCGGCCCTTGTTGCCCGACACCAAGCCCCCCACCAAACCGCCTACAATCATCAGAACGGCAAAAGGCATAATTTGTTTCCCTTGTTTGCTTCTTCGCCCAGTGGCTTTTCGTCAGCTGACTCTTGCGCCAAGATATAGTAGATCATGTTGGACGCCAAGGAGTGCGTATGCGTTATTTCCTGCAAAAGTTGCGCGCGCGTTGCGTGCATCCTCGGGATCTCGTAAGCTTGCTGGTTATTTGCGGACAGACTTGGTGGAGCGGCGTGTGGGGGACGCTGGCCCTGCGATGTAAGGCGGCCCTGTTCGGCATTGAATGCGGGAGCGGAGTCCGCGCCGCCGGTGCTGTTATTTTGGCGCGCTGGCCTCAGAGCCGCATCCGTATCGGCGATGGCGTCAGCCTGGTTTCCTGTCCTCGCCGCGCCACCGCGGCTGTAGTGACGCCCGTGCGTCTGAAAACGCTTGGCCCGGAAGCGGCGATTGTGCTGGGGCAGGGCGTGGAATTGAGCGGTACCTCCATCGCGGCACGCTCGAAAACCATACATATCGGCGCGTATACGATGATTGCCCCTGGCTGTGTGCTGGTGGACTCCGATTTCCACGCGCCCTGGCCTCCTGAACAACGGCATATCGCGCCCGGCTACGAACGCGACGCGGGAATAGAAATCGGCGAGCATGTTTGGATAGGCATGCATTGTCGCATACTTAAGGGCGTGCGCATCGGGCGGGGAAGCATTGTGGCTGCCGGAAGCGTGGTGGCGCACGATTTACCGGAAAACTGCCTGGCTGCCGGAGTGCCGGCTCGTGTCGTCCGGGAGCTGGGGGAGTAGCATTGTGCGTATGCAAGAACGGCATTATATGGTGCTTGATGTGGAAACCCGGCGCAGCGCCCGTGAGGTGGGCGGCTGGCACAGGGCCGGGGATATGGGGGTGAGTGTCGCGGTACTGTACGATGCCGGGACGGACGCCTTTCTGCCTTTTGAGCAAGATGAGCTGCCGGAGATGTTTCGTCTGTTGGCACAGGCGGAGTTGGTAGTGGGCTTTAATATTTTTGGTTTTGACTATGCCGTGCTGCAACCGTTTGCGGATATCCGGCTGCAAGATCTGCCGACCTTGGACATGCTCGCGCATGTCCATCGGCAGCTGGGGCGCAGGGTGCCGCTGGACAATCTGGCCCAGGCCACGCTGAACTCCGGTAAAAGCGCCGACGGCATGGCTGCCCTGCGCTGGTGGAAGGAGGGCAGGCTGGAGCAGATTGCCGCATATTGCAGGATGGATGTGGATATAACCCGCCGCCTGTATCTGCACGGCTGCGAGCATGGCTATGTGTGCTGTTCGGGTACGCAGGGGGAGCGGATACGCGTGCCCGCACTGTGGGGGTAGGAATGGCTTGAGTTTCTTGGGCCCTTGCGGTATCTAAAAAATATCTATACTTCATTCGCCGTAAGGGACTTTTGCATGGTATTCATAGCGGATTTGCATATCCACTCCCGCTTTTCACGGGCCACCAGCAAGCAGTTGCATGCGCCCTTGCTGGCTGCTTGGGCTGCCGTCAAGGGCGTTGCAGTGCTGGGCACGGGCGATTTTACCCATCCCGTCTGGCGGGCCGAATTGCGGGAAGCGTTGATCCCGGACGAGCCATCCGGCCTCTATCGCCTGAAAGAGCCCGCGCAGGCCGCGCGCCTGTTGCCGCACTTTGCGTCGCTTGCAGGGGATTCGCCCCGGCCGCTTTTTATGCTTCAGGCGGAAATCAGCACTATCTACAAACGCGGCGGGCAAGTGCGTAAGGTGCATAATCTGGTTTATATGCCGGATTTTGACGCAGCCGAGCGCCTGTGCAGCCGTCTTGCGCAGATAGGCAATCTTGCGTCCGACGGGCGGCCCATCCTGGGGTTGGACAGCAGGCATCTACTTGAAATGGCTCTGGAAACTGACAGTCGGGCCGCGCTGATCCCCGCCCATATCTGGACGCCCTGGTTCTCGCTTTTCGGCTCCAAATCCGGCTTTGACCGCATAGAGGATTGCTTCGGCGATCTGGCGGGGGAGATATTTGCTCTGGAAACCGGGCTTTCCTCTGATCCGGCCATGAATCGCCTTTGGAGCGCCTTGGATCGCTTCCGCATGGTTTCCAACTCAGATGCTCATTCCGGGGAAAATCTGGGCCGAGAAACCACGCGCTTTGTTGGTACGCCTTCCTACGACGGCATTTTCAATGCTTTGCGTCGGCGACCGGCGTCCTGCGCGTTTGCGGGCACTTTGGAGTTCTATCCCGAAGAAGGGAAATATCACCTGGACGGGCATAGGGCTTGCCGCATTGCGCTTGAACCCCGGGAGAGCCTCAAGCTGAAAAATATCTGTCCGGTCTGCGGCACGCCCCTGACCATAGGCGTGCTGCACCGTGTGCTTGCCCTGGCGGATCGGGACAAACCCGCGCAGCTTGATGAGCCTGACTTCGCCTCGCTTATTCCCTTGCCGGAGATTTTGAGCGAGTTGCTCGGCGTGGGCGTCAAAAGCCGCAAGGTCGTTGAGCATTACGCCGCGCTCCTGCAGCGCTTCGGGCCGGAGCTGCGGATTTTACACGCAACGCCGCTTGCAGAGTTGCGTCGGCACTGGGAGTTGTTCGGAGAAGCCATAGCACGTATGCGTGACGGCAGGGTGATCAAGCAGGGGGGATATGACGGCGAATACGGCGTGATACGCGTTTTCGATGCGGTCGAACGCCGCGCCTTCGCGGATAGCGGCAAACGCCGTGCTGTGCTGTTGGAGGTGCAGCCGTCAGTACCAGCGGGACGCGCACCCTCCCGGGCATGCAGGCAGGATGTGCCATCTCCCGGACTTGTGGAGGGGACGGCGGAGCCTGCTCCAGAGCAAAGCTGGCCTCCGCTGCCGCAATTTTCTCCGGAACAGCGCGCAGTGCTTGAGGCCGGTTCGCAAGCCGTTCTGGCACTGGCTGGACCGGGGGCGGGCAAAACGCGCGTGCTGGTCGGGCGCCTCGCACACTTGTTGCACCAAGGTGTGCGCGCCTCGCAGATTGTGGCCCTGACCTTCACGCGGCGCGCGGCAACCGAGCTTGAAGAACGTCTGCGGCATACTCTGAGCCCTGCGGCCCGCATGCCCACCGCCGATACCCTGCATGCCCTTGCTTACAGCATGTGGCACAAATTGAGCACACAGCCCCCCATGCTGCTTTCCGAAGACGCTGCCTTGCGTCTGTTCCGGGCCGTGAATTCCGATGTGCCTGCGCGCCGCATCCGCAAGGACTGGGAGTGCCTTGCCCTGGCGCGGGAACGTCTTCAGCCCTGCCCGGAAGATATTTTGCCCGCGCGCGGGCGTTACGAGGATGCCAAGGCGGAATTGGGCCTTGCAGATTATACCGATCTGCTGGAATTCTGGCTGACGCGGCTGGAAGAAGGCGCACCGCGTCCTTGGCGGCATGTGCTGGTTGATGAGATACAGGACCTTTCCCCGCTGCAGTGGGCGCTTATCCGTGCCCTGCTTCCTATGGACGGACAGGGCTTTTTCGGCATCGGCGATCCGGATCAGTCGATTTACGCCTTTCGCGGCGCTCAACCCGAGTTGCTTGCGGCCCTACGTGCCGTTTGGCCGGATTTGGCGCTGTTCCGCCTTACGCAAAGTTATCGCAGTGTGCCAGCCGTGCTTGTGGTGGCCAACGCGATTTTGAACCAACAAGGCGAATGTGCTGTCCTGCGCGCGGCCCGGCAAGGCACGGCCTGTCTACGTCTATTTGCTGCGCCGAGTGACAAGGCCGAAGCCCGCTGGATCGCGGAACGCGTACGCGCGCTGCTTGGCAGCGGGTCACACAGTTTGAGCGACCATGGGCATGGAGTTGACGTGGGGCACCTGAAAAACGCTTGCAGCCCCGGTGAAATCGCCATTCTGGTGCGCATGCGGGCGCTCATGCCTCTCTACAAAAACGCCCTGGAGCAGTTCCACATCCAGTGCTCCGTCCCGGAGCAGGAGGCGTTTTGGCATGAACCGCGTGTGGCCTTGCTGCTGGCAGGAGCCGAACGCGTTCTCGGTCTGGGGGATGTGCGCGCCTTTCAGGGGGCGGAAGCGGACAGCTTTGTGCTGCCGCCGGACATTTGGGCACAGGGCCCGGCTGCGGTGGCTGCCGCCCTCGAAGGGCAGACTCCCTTTGATCCGCTGTTCCGTACTTCCCCTGCGCTGGCCGCCTTGGAAAAGCTGTGGGGCGCGACCAAGGGCTGGAAAGAGCTGTTTACGCAGCTGCATTTCATGCAGGATTTGGAGCAGGTGCGCGAACGTTCGGAGCAGGTGAGGATTCTGACTTTGCATGCAGCTAAGGGGCTTGAATTTAAAGCTGTTTTTCTGCCGGCGGTGGAAAAGGGTATTTTGCCCTTGGCACGCAGCTACGGAGAGGAAGATGCGTCAGGTCTGGACAGCGAACTGGCCGTATCGGAAGAGTTGCGGCTTTTCTACGTGGGCGTCAGCCGCGCAAGCGAAGCGTTGTTTATCAGCCACGCGGCGCAACGGCATCTATTCGGGCAGCATGTCCGGCTTGAAGCTTCCCCCTTTCTTGAAGCCATACGACAGCACTGCAAAAGCTCTACCCTTGTGGCCCGTAGCCGCGCCACCGGGCAGCAATTGCAGTTGTTCTAGCGTCCCCCGCGTTCTCTACGTATCCCTGCGTCTCCTCTTCATTCGTCCTCAAGCCAGCTGTCGTCTTCCAGCAGCTCGTAGGCACGCACATTGATCAGCCAGTTTTCGTCCGCATCTTGGTGTACAATGCCTGTGATCTGCACGAGGGCGCTCAGATGATCGTCAAGATCCACCCCTGCGCCGCGGCGAATAACATGGTACGCGATGCCGCCCTCTTCCACTGCGACGCGGGCTTTTGCTTCATCCGCGCTTAGCGGCAGCGCTGCCACATACCCCTTGATGGTTCTGGGGGCAATCATAACCCGAAACCCTTGCCATGCTGTTCGTATTCGTCAGCGGGCGCCTGCATGGATAGTGCGCCGCATCATAACTTTCAGCTGTATGTACAAATTCTTCGGAAAAATGGCAACGGCCCGCCGCACTATACATCATCAAGCGAAGCAGCGCGCGCTATGCCTTGCCTTTGCCGTGTTTTTTCAGGAGTTCATACATGTGTCCCCGCGAAAGCCCGGCAATATCAGCCGCTTTGCGTATGTCTCCCCGGCAGTGCGCCAACACCTGTTCGACATACATGGCTTCCGCGCGGGTTTTCCACTCACGTAAACCGGGCATGTCGCCAAGCGAAGAAACAACCTGCTCCTGAAACGAGGTGGGCCGCGTGCCATCTATTTTGCGGCGCGCCACGGCAACCCGCAACTCGGTGGGCAGGTGTCCGGCAAAGATGCGATCCTGACGCCCCGCCGCAACACAGGCTCTGGTCATGGTGTGGAAGAGTTCGCGCACGTTGCCTGGCCACGCGTAGCTGAACAGCAGGTTCAGGCATCCGTCGGTGATTTCCTTGGCAGGCATGGCGTGCTGCGCGCAAAAGCGCATAACCGTATGCCGTGCCAGGTCGGGGATGTCTTCCACGCGTTCCCGTAACGGGGGGATGTGGATGCTGATCCCCCGCAGCCGGAAGAGCAGGTCGCTGCGGAACAGATCCAGGGCCGCCAGTTGTTCCAGATCACGGTTGGTCGCGGCCACGAGCCGGAACTGGCTTTCCACCTCCCGTATGTCGCCTACGGGCCGGAAGCGCCGTAACTCAAGAGCGCGCAGAAAACTGCCCTGGATCACGGCGGGCAGATCGCCTACTTCATCCAGAAACAGCGTGCCTTGGTGGGCGGTCACGAGCAGCCCTTCACGGCTGCGGTCCGCGCCGGTAAAGGCCCCTTTGGCGTGTCCGAACAGATGGCTTTCCACCAGGTTTGCGGGCAGTGCGGCGCAATCCACGGTCACGAAGGGGTAGGCGGCCCGCGCGCTGTTCTTGTGCAGCGCGTGTGCGAAGAGTTCTTTGCCCGCCCCGGTTTCTCCCAACAGCAATACATTGACGTTGCTGGCCGCGGCTTCCGCCAGCATGTGCAGGGCAGTCACCAGTGGCGGACTGTTGCCGATGATGCCCATGCGCGCCAGGGGAGTCGTTTCCTGGCGGTGCGGCTTGCCGAGGCGGTAGGCTGTAAGGTGGCTGACAGCCTGGGTCAGTTCCTGGACGTGCAGCGGCTTGGTGAGAAATTCCCAGACGCCGGATCGCAATGCCCTTTCGACAGCATCGCCATCACCGTGCCCGCTGATGATCAGGATTTCCGGACGTGACGGCAAACAGCTGAAATCCTTAATACGTTCAAGCCCGTTGCCGTCCGGCAGCAAGACGTCCAGCAGCACCACATCCACGCCTTCATATCCCAGCGCCAACCCTTCCGCCAGCGTGTTCGCACTGAGCACTTCAAGACCGAGGCTGCCGGCCACCTCTTCCACCAGAGCGCGCACCAGCGCTTCATCGTCCACCACGAGCAGCTTTGTCATATCGTCTGTATCCGGCTGTCTATATATGCGCGCAATGCGTGTTGCGCCGCGGGTATTGCCTCTTGAAGCGTTTGCCATGCCCGTCGGCAGTCCTGCCGCGCGTGGGCGGCGTGTTCCAAGGCTGCGCCGGCAGCCTGGAGCTGCAACAGTTGCAGCATGGCTGCGGAGTTTTTCAGCGCATGGGCCAGATAATGGACATGGGCCTGATTGTTCTGTTCCATTGCCTGCGCAAGAGCCTGTTCCTGCTGCGGCAGTTCCTCAAGCAACACGTCGGCGAGTTTGCACAGCAGCGTATGTTTGCCTTCCACCTTGTCCAAGGCAGCCGCAAGGTCAAAGACAGTTTTCGTCTCGTGTTTCGCGTTCCGCGTGCCGTTGTTTCCGTATGCTTTCTCTATGAGTTGCAGGAGTTGTCCCGCGCCGAGGGGTTTTTCCGCCTGGACGTACACGCCAAGCTGCCTGAGCCGCGTTTGTATGGCTTCGCTCTGTGAGGCGGTAATGCTGATGATTGGCAGAGCCGGATCAACGCCGGCGCCGCCTTTGCGGATGCATTCTGCAAGCTCCAGGCCGTTCATGCCGGGCATGTGGATATCCAGGATGGCGAGATCCACGGGAGAATTCCGCAACAGCGCCAGCGCGTCGAAACCGTCGCCGGCCACTGCAACGCTGTGTCCGGCTAAGCGCAATATTTCCTGGAAAAAATGCGCGCTGACGTTGTTGTCTTCCGCAAGGACAATGCGTAGTGCTTTTGGAGCGTTTGCCGGGGCGGCGGACGGTTCTTGGGCAAGCTCTTTTGCCCCTGTGTCGATTGGGCAGTCATGCACGTCGGCCGTTTTTACGGGCAATGCGCAGCGCAGGCTGAGCGTAAAACAGCTTCCCGCGCCAAGCGTGCTGTCCAGAGTAAGCGTACCGCGCATCAAGCCCGCCAGTTCACGTGTAATGGCGAGTCCCAGGCCTGTGCCCGGTGTGCAGTGCAACTGGCCCTGCCTGCCTCGGGCAAAGCGTTCAAAAATACGCGTCTGCTCATCCGCAGCAATGCCGGGGCCGGTATCCCACACCTTCAAATGCAGCAGATAGTCGTTGTCGTCCACGCGTTCACCCTCGGCCTCCACGCGGATGCCGCCGCGTTCCGTGAATTTTACCGCATTGCCCACCAGGTTGCCGAGGGCCTGTCGCAAACGGAACTCATCTCCCAGCAGCACAGGCGGAAGGTCATCCGTCATTTTGAGCTCCAGTTCCAGCCCTTTTTCAGCGCAGGATGGGCGGAACAGCTCCAGGCAGGTTTCCAGGCTTGCCCTGAGTGAAAAGGCTTGATGCGCGAATTGTAGCTGTCCTGTGTCCATGGCCGCATGCGTGGTGATGTCCGTAACCATGTCCAGCAGGGCGGCGGTAGCGGATCGAAGATAGCGGCATGCCTGCCGTTTTTTCTCTTCCTCTGTTTCTTCCTGCAGCAACTCGGCCATGCCCATGATGCCGGTGAGCGGCGTGCGCATGTCATGGCTCATATTGGCCAGAAAGGCGCTGTTCATTTGTTCCTTGTGCTCCGCAAGGAGGCGCTTGCGATTGATGGCAAAGGAAAGACTGCCAATGCCCAGCATGCCCGCGAGGCCCATAAGCGCGTAGGTGTAGCGGAGGGTTTCATTGTATTCCTGAATGGTCTGCAAAAAGGGGGCAGCCTCCAGAGTTACGCTGATGCCGCCGCGCACATCATGCAGCTTGTAGTTCGTGTGGCAGTACAAACAGTCCGCGTCGGCCCGCAGCGGCGCCATGTACCGAAAGTTTTGCCGGCCGGCTGCGGATTCATCCAGGTTGAACATTTCGTGTTGTCCCAAGTTGAAGCTGCGCAACGCCGCTTCTTCCCATGCGTCGGCCCGGTTTTCCGGGCGGAGGGGCTTGTTGCTGGTGATGCGCAGACGTGCGCCTTTGGTGCTGCTGCGTTCAGCAATCTGGCGGCTCATATAGGCAGGATTGATAAGCACCATGCGTTCGCCGCTTGCCAGAGTAACGCGGCGCATCTCTTCCGGAATCCAGGGATTGGCCGCGCCGTATTCGCTTTCACGCACATACACGCCGCCGTGGGCGGCATTCCAGGCGCGGGTGTCCAGCATCTGGGCGCAGAGGGTGCGGGCCTGCAGGCGGGCCAGTTCTGTCGCATGGTTTTCTTCGTTGTGCATGCTGCGCTGCAGGAGCACCAGCAAGAGCAGGCACCAGAGGGCTGAAAGAAGCAGCGGCAATATATGCGACTTCACGGTGCGGTATTTCATGCCTGCTCCCTTTGGCGGACGGGTCGTCATGTTTATCTGACTGTTTGTCAGATTTTTCTGTGTCGCGCAAGTGTTTTTTCAACATGTTGCGTATCGCCTCTGTGACGTTATGATATTTTTCACCTTATTATGTTACATGGCCGCACTGCGTTCAAGCGGCATGATTTTTGTAATCACAAGTTCGCTTAGGGTTCTTGAACGCAATTGGAGAAACAATGGCTGAAAAACGCCGTCAGTATCGCACGGCCGTCCTTGTCCTCGGCCTTTTTGTCGTGTTCTGCGGCATTACGGGCTACGCCTTGCAGGCGACCTCGTCCACGGAATTTTGCATGTCGTGCCATGAAATGACGCCGTATCGGCAAGAACTGCGTTTCTCTTCCCACGCCAAGGACAAAGACGGCAAGGATATTGGATGCGCCCAGTGTCACATTCCGCGGGGCGTGGGGCCGCGCTATCTTGCTGTAAAAATGTATTCCGGCATCAAGGATCTTGCCGTGCATCTCTGGTCAAAGCCGGACAGCTTGAACCGCGCGCATGCTCAGGCGGTGGCCCGCCGCTTTGTGGATGATGCCAACTGTCTCGTGTGCCACCAGGAACTGTACAAGAACGCCAAAAACGACGCGCCTGTTTCCGAATACGGTCGCTTGGCCCATGATGCGTACCTCGGCAAAAATGGCACTACCAAGCGTAGCTGCGCGGGTTGCCATATCAACCTTGCCCACCTGCCGACATTTGATCGGCGGCTTGAGGTCAACGCCAAGTTCACAGCCCGGCTTCAGCAAGAGGAGGGAAAAGAATGAAGGCTATCCTTAAAAAACCGTTCGTTATCGGCGCCGTGCTTTGCGCCGTTGCCGTGGGCTGCTTTTTTATATATCTTAATCAGGCCTTTCCGAAGGTGCGTTGCGAGGCGGCAAAACACCTGACAGCGCCCGAAGAGTTTGCCGACTGCTACACCTGCCACGCCAAGGCTACGCCCGTGCTGGCGCAGGACTGGAAAGACTCCAAACACGGCGCACTACTGGTGAAATGCGTGGTCTGTCACGGGCAGCCGGACGGAAAGGGCGCCATTCCCTTTGCCGCTAAACCCGGCATCCGGGCAATATGCGCTCGTTGTCATGAGCCCGCCATGAACCGCATGGAGGCAAAATACGGAGAACTGAAGGATTGCGAACCGTGCCACCCCAGGCATCAGAACCCCATGCACCGCAACGCCTATGAACCTAAAGTCGTTTCCAATAAAACCGATCTAAATTGAATTTTTGAACCTTTCTTAAATCTTTGGGCCGCTTGCTGCGCAGCACGGTCCGCAACCCAAGGAGTATGCTCATGAGTTGTTCAAGACGGGAATTTTTGAAAGGAACCGCCGCCGCCATCGCCCTGGCCGCTATCGCCGGTCCGGCTGCGGCTGCGCAGCAAGACGCCGAAGGGGCTGACAAATGGGTTAAGGGCGTGTGTCGCTATTGCGGTACGGGCTGCGGCGTTCTGGTCGGCGTTAAAGGCGGTAAGGCTGTGGCCATCAAAGGAGACCCCAACAACCACAACCAGGGTCTGCTTTGCTTGAAAGGCGCTCTGCTCATCCCGGTCATTTATGCCCAGGATCGTCTGCTCAAGCCGATGATCCGAAAAGGCGGCAAGTCCGACAAGCTGACCGAGGTCAGCTGGGACGAGGCTCTGAACTTCGCGGCGACCCGTTTCAAGCAGGTGCTGGCTGAAAGCGGTCCCAACGGCATCGCGTATTATGGTTCCGGCCAAGCCCTGACCGAAGAATCGTACGTGGCCAACAAGATGTGGAAAGCGGGCTTCAAATCCAACAACGTGGACGGCAACCCCCGTTTGTGCATGGCCTCCGCTGTGGCCGGGTACATCAGCACCTTCGGAAAGGATGAGCCCATGGGCACGTACGACGACATTGACGCCGCCACCTGTTTCTTCATTATCGGTTCCAACACGTCCGAAGCGCATCCGGTGCTTTTCCAGCGCATCGCCAAACGCAAGGAAAATTCCCCCAACGTCAAGATCATCGTGGCGGACCCGCGCCGCACCAACACCTCGCGTATCGCCGACATGCATGTCTTCTTCAAGCCCGGCACCGACCTCGCCCTGATGAACGGCATGGCCCACGTCATCATCAAGGAAGAGATGGACGACTCCCG
>Ga0123353_10006614_pt1 | contig 15477 bp, 16 predicted proteins | sample TergutLab28metaG_3_FD_92763 | JGI IMG/M metagenome (GOLD analysis project Ga0123353, IMG submission 92763) | Labiotermes labralis P3 segment gut microbial communities from Petit-Saut dam, French Guiana - Lab288 P3 | ecosystem: Host-associated > Arthropoda: Insects > Digestive system > Gut ... | reverse complement strand
CGCCTTGGCGTTGTATTCCGCCCCGTTGACCAGCTGCACGTTCACCAAGCCATAGGCGCCCGCCCCAAACCCCGCGAAGATCAGCGTGAAGAGCACGATCATCGCGCGCTGGAACAGGCGGTCGCTGGTGGTCTGTTTGCGTTTTGCCATGAAAACACCCCCCCATCAGGGTATGCCAATGCTGAATGCTTAATTCTTAATGCTTAATTGTCTTACCATGCAATTGCTATGCATCAAACAATTAAGCATTAAGAATTCAGCATTCAGCATTAGCCGAGCCGCTGATCCCCGTGCGAAATGTGCAGGTATTTCACCAGCCCCCCCTCCACGGGCACCATGTGGTACTTGCGCAGGGCCGTATCGTGGATGACCTCCAGGGAGAACTTGCGCTCCAGCCGGGACTTGTAGCTGATGTTGTTCTGCTGGGCGATCTTCAGCTGCTCGGTGAGACGCTGGTTCTCCACCATCGCCGTGTGGTGCTGCGCCCCCGCCTGCACCACGAGAAACAGGCAAAGCCCCACCAACCCGGTCACCGCGTAGGCGGCCAGGGACTGCATCCACGTTTTATGTTCCTTAAGCTTTTTCTGCTCCATGGAGTCCCCCTTCGGCTGGCGCATGGAGTGTATGGGCTCGCGTCTGGGCTTGTACTGCGGCGCGGCGGCGGGTTCAAACAGGGCGAAATCGGCTTCGGTGAGTGCCATATGGATCACATCCTTGTGTAGGATTGTAAAATTTGTTTTGTATTGCGGGTGGCTTGCCAGCCACCCCTACAGTTGGGGGTTACATGCGGGCGGCAACTACTTATGCGCAATTAAGGTTCGCAAAAATGCCGGCCCTACAGTGCGGGTGTAATATGCGGGCGGCTTGCTAGCCGCCCCTATAGTTTCTCTAAAACCCTTAGTTTCGCGCTGCGGGCTCTCGGATTGCGTTCGAGCTCGTCCGCGTTTGGGGTGAGGGGTTTTTGCGGCACGCGCGCTCTGGGGGCGATGCCGCAGCGGCATTCCGGAAAATCGCCTGGGCATTGGCAGCCGGCGCACAGCTGCTTCGTCACGCGTTTCATGGCGGCGTCTTCGAGAGAATTGAACGATATCAGCGCGATTCTGCCGCCGGGGACGAGCAGTTCGAACAGATCCAGCAGAGCCTGCTCCAAGCCGTCCAGCTCGCCGTTGCAGGCATAGCGCAGGGCCATGAACGCCTTGCGGGCGGGGTGTCCGCCGCGTCTTGCGGCCGCGGGCACGGCGCCGGCAATGAGATCGGCCAATTGGGTGGTGGTCTCGATGGGTCCCTGCGCCCTGGCCTTTACGATGGCTTTCGCGATGTATCCGGCGAATTTTTCCTGCCCCAGCTCCCATAAGATTTGGCGCAGGCCGGCCTCCGGCAGGGTGTTGACCAGGTCCGCGGCCGTTGTGCCCTCGCGGCTCATGCGGCAATCCAGGGGAGCCTCGCGGTGGTAGCTGAAGCCGCGCTCCGTCGTGTCCAGCTGGTGCGAGCTTACGCCGAGGTCGAGGATGACGCCGCGCAGGGTCTTTCCGGCCAGCAGGCGTTTTGCCTGAAAGAAATTGCCCTGTAATACCGTCACGGCGGGCTCATGGGCGAAACGGGCGGTCAGGGCGTCGATGGCGTCTGGGTCGCGGTCAAGGGCAAAGATGCGGCCCTCGCGATGGATTTGCTCCAGCAACAGGGCGGTATGGCCGCCGCCGCCGCAGGTTCCGTCAAACCAGTCCCCTCCGGGGGAGGGGCCCAGCGCCGCGACGGTCTCGCGCAGGAGGACGGTCTCATGATGAAATGCTGTCATCGTTTGCCTCTTGGGGCGCGGGCGCCCACGCCGGATCGGGGGTGTAGTCGAAGCGGCTGACAGCCCCGCGGCGGGCGTTCTCCCAGGCGCGCCACACGGGCAGCGGCCAGATCTCCATATAACTCTGGTTGGCAAGGAAAAACAGCTTCCCGCCCTTGTCGAAGCCCGCTTTCCCGTGGTACCGCTCGGGGATGACGAAACGCCCGGCGGCGTCGAGCTTTACGCTTTCCATGTGGCCCAGGGCGTCGCGCAGCAGGTCCTGCCGGCTCGCCTTGTCCGCCAGTGCGTACTCCCTATCGAAAGTCTCTTCGAAGTAACGGTCCTGCAGGAGCAGGAGATAGGGCTGGTTGCTGCCCTGGGGCTCCCACAGGACGATCTCCTCGCCCTCCGGGAACATGCCGATGAATTTGGCGGGCACGCCGGCCCTGCACTTCTGGTCCATGGTCCCCTCCGCGTTGCCGCGCAGCTTCGGCATCCTGCCCCGCCTCCTTTCGTTGACGCATCATCCTGATAAACTGTTATCCACAGTTTCCACCGGGTTATCCACCACTTTTCTCCACTAGCAAAATTTTTTGACCGAATTGGAAAGCTCAGATGGGATGGAGTAACCTGTAGAGCTATGATATACCATTTTTTCCGGTTTGTCAAGCCCCTGATGCAGATTTTCATGGATTCCCAATTAAAGTCACAATTGACCCCGCAGCGAATATACTGTAGGGCAGAGAATGTCTTTCCTGTAATGAAATGATTGTTTGGGAGGAATTAAAATTGCCGAATAACTTTGGGTTTGATCCCTGCAGCGGCGCGTTTGCCGAGCCTACCTATTGCTGCAAGTATTTCCGCGGGGCGACGGGGCCCATGGGGCCGCAGGGGACGATGGGGCCGGCAGGTCCCGCGGGGGCGCAGGGACCCCAGGGAGAACCCGGCCCGCAGGGCATGCAGGGCCTACCCGGCCTGCCCGGCGCATGCGCGCATGTCGAGGTTCTTCGTACCATCACCGGCGAACCCGGCAGCAACGCCGCCGTTTTAAACTCCGGCACCCACGACTGCGAGTGCGCGCTCACCTTCGTGATACCGGCGGGCATGCCCGGCTGCGCCGGACCGTGCGGCCCCTGCGGGCCGTGCGGGCATCAAGGGGCGACCGGGGCGACGGGGGCTATGGGGCCCGCGGGACCTATGGGGCCTATGGGGCCCGAAGGTCCACAGGGCCTGCGCGGTGAACCCGGCCCGCAGGGGATCCAGGGAGTACAGGGTCTGCCCGGTATCCCCGGTGTACGCGGCGCGACAGGACCCGCAGGCACAGCCGGCCCGCAGGGAATCCAGGGTACGGCAGGCCCGCGCGGTTCCACGGGGGCACAGGGTCCACAGGGTATACCGGGTGTGCGCGGCGTCACCGGGGCCACCGGATCGCAGGGAATTCCCGGCATGCGCGGCGCGGCCGGACCCACGGGTTTGACAGGCCTTCCGGGGGCGCAGGGCGCTGCCGGTCCGATGGGGCCGAGAGGCGCAACAGGCACACAGGGAGCACAGGGCCTACAGGGTCTGCCCGGCATGCGCGGCGCGACCGGCCCAGCCGGCCCGGCTGGTATTCCAGGAGCCGCGGGGGCGCAGGGGGCTGCCGGTCCCATGGGGCCGAGAGGCGCAACAGGCGTACAGGGGGCGCAGGGCCTACAGGGTTTGCCCGGCGTACGCGGCGCGACCGGCCCGGCCGGTATTCCAGGAACTGCGGGGGCGCAGGGCGCTGCCGGTCCCATGGGGCCGAGAGGCGCAACAGGCGTGCAGGGAGCACAGGGCCTACAGGGTTTGCCCGGCGTGCGCGGCGCGACTGGCCCGGCTGGCCCGGCTGGTATTCCAGGAGCCGCGGGGACGCAGGGCGCTGCCGGTCCCATGGGGCCGAGAGGCGCAACAGGCGTGCAGGGGGCACAGGGCCTACAGGGTTTGCCCGGCGTGCGCGGCGCGACCGGCCCGGCTGGCATTCCAGGAGCCGCGGGGGCGCAGGGCGCTGCCGGTCCCATGGGGCCGAGAGGCGCAACAGGCGTTCAAGGAGCACAGGGCCTACAGGGTTTGCCCGGCGTGCGCGGCGCGACCGGCCCGGCCGGTATTCCAGGAGCCGCGGGCGCGCAGGGCGCTGCCGGTCCGATGGGGCCGAGAGGCGCAACAGGCGTGCAGGGGGCACAGGGCCTACAGGGTCTGCCCGGCGTGCGCGGCGCGACCGGCCCGTGTATTTAATGCCAACCAGGTGTGCTACCAGTGCCGCGCTGTGTTGGGCCGCGAAAACATCTACTGCATCAACTGCGGGGCGAAGCTCGGCGAAACCTGCGCGGGCTACGGCGGCGCCGTTGGCAAGCACAGCGGCTTTTGCGGGCGCTGCGGGCAGGCGCAGGAAGAAAAATAGGCGTTGAATCCAACGCATAGTCCCTCGTCTGTATCGGCGAGGGACTTTCAGATTGACAGACCAAGACAAAAGTGTTACACTGATTTCATGGAAATATACTGGGAGGGAATTTCATGTCCAGGCGAATTATACCCGTGCTTCTTACTTTCTGCCTCAGTATAGGGGGGCTGTTTGGTATCAGCGCCCAGGCGAAAGAAACCGTTCCCAAGAAAGATTGCTACCCTATCGTGTTTGTGCATGGCATGGGCGGCTGGGGCGACGGCGCGCCCATCAACGGCATTATGCCCCATTGGGGCATGACGGCGGGCAGTGTGAAAGACTACCTGAACGGCGAAGGCTACGAGTGTTACGCCGCCTCGGTGGGGCCGATTTCATCCGCGTGGGACCGCGCCTGCGAGCTCTACGCGCAAATCACCGGCACCCGCGTGGATTACGGCGCGGCGCACGCGGCGGTGCATCACCATGACCGCTACGGGGAGGACTACGGCAAGCCTCTTGTGCCGGGCTGGAACGCGAAGGAGCGCAAGCTGCACCTGATCGGCCACAGCTTTGGCGGCGCGACGGCACGGCTGTTCGCGCAGCTGTGTGAGAAGGGCAGCGCAGCTGAGCGCGCGGCTACCCCGGCAGGCGAGCTGTCACCCGAAGGGGGCTTGTCCCCTTTGTTCAGCGGAAAGCTGAAAGGCCGTATCGCCAGCATCACCACCCTGGGCGCGCCGCACAATGGCTCTACCGCCTCCGAGCCAAACGTGGGCGGCATCAATGTTTTTGCGACTGTCTTCAAAGCCATGATGGTCATGGGCGAAATCGTGCCGCTTCAAGGGGATATCATCCCGTTCCGTCTGGGGCATTTCGGTATATCGTTCAAGTCCTTCTGGCGCACGCCCTGGAATGTCGCGAGCACATACAAAAACTTCATCGAAGGCTCCGACAATGTGTTCGCGGATACCAACATCGACGGCGCGGCTGCATTGAACAAAACCATCCAATGCCTGCCGGGGATTACCTACTTTAGCTATGCGGCGCAGATGAGCCACGACGACGGGAAAGGCAATCAGGTGCCGAACGATGGCATGTCATTCCTGTTCAAGTCGGCGTCCAAAGCAATGGGCCTGAAGCATGAACCCTACCGCACGGCCGGCGATGTTTTGATTGATGATCAATGGCTGCCCAATGATGGCCTGGTCAATGTGATTTCAGCGCGTTATCCTTTCAACGAGCCTCACAAAACCTATAACGGGAAGAACATAAAAACCGGCGTGTGGCAGCTGATGCCGATGATCGAAAGCTGGGATCATTTTGACTTTGGCGGTGGGCAGAGCATTGGCGGCGCGGAGGGCGTCATGGAGTTTTACCTGGCACTTGTACAAATGCTGGAGAAGATTTAGGAGGAATCACCATGCAAACCAAACTGAGCAAAACGAAACCAGCGCTGGCCCTGATCCTGTGCCTATCCCTGTTGATTGCCTTGCCGATCCCGGCGTTTGCCGCGCAGAAGATCTCCAATCCGGGGAATTTCGGCCGCATCGACGGCATTGACGCGGATCCGGCGGTCGGCGTGCACAACAGCTATGCCTGGTGCGCCGAGATGTTCGCGCAGCGGGACGCGGATTACCTGTGGGTCGGGACGAACCGGGACATGGGGCATACCCTGATGGGCGCCGCGGCGAATGTCGTGGGCGGTGCGATGGCGGTCGTCGCGGGCATGCTCAGCTCGCTCGCCGGGCTGCCGAAGACCTCGGAGGATGCCGCGGGGAAGATCTACCGCCAGCGCGCGGGGGACAGCGACGCCCCCTGGGAGCTGATGTACGAGAACCCCGCGATCAACGGCTACCGCCGGATGATCCTGTTCGGCGGCAACCTCTATGTCTGCGCCGGTCTGATCAACACGCCGGAGTACGACTATTCCGTCATCCTGCGCTTCAAGCCCGGCTTCAAAGCGGGCGACGAGCCGGACATCGTCCTGTGGGAGAACCTGATGCGCGAGGAAAATGGAGACCTGGCCCCCCTGGGTGAATATTTCCGCGCGGCCTGCGTGTATGAGAATAAGCTCTATATCGGCACCTTCGATTCCAAAATCTATGTGACCGACGGCGCGGGCCTGACAAACCTCACGCCGAACCAGGGCGCGAAAAGCACCGGCTGGGAGCTGTTCACGGACCTGATGGAGCACCCGGATTTCCCGCACAACGACGGCGTGACCGTGGCGGGGACGGATTACGTGCTGAAAAACACGACCTACATTTGGGACATGGTCGGGTTCGAGGGTTCGCTTTACGCCGTCGTCTCGCAAATAGGCGGCTTCAATATGTTCAAGCTCACCCCGCAAAGCAGCGGCGGCCCCGTGATCAAACAGATCGTCGGCAAGGGCGCGAGCGCGAAATACCCCGACGGCGTCGGCGTGAAATGGCAGATCTCGGCCTCGCCCTACGTCGCCAACTTCGGCGGCAAGGAGTATGTCTATGTCTCCACCTTCGCCAACGGCCCGGGCGTGCTCTCCAATTTTGCCAGGGGGATGGTGGCCTTTGCCTTTGAAAACAATTTCTGCCCGCCGTCGATGTACCGCTTTGACGCGGACGACAACTGGGAGGTCGTCGTGGGCGATAAGTCGGGAAGATTTATGTCGGCGGACAAACAGGGCGCCACGCTACCCGTCATCGGGAACCAGCGGGCGGGCTTCTTCCCGGTGGGCGACTGGCAGAAGGACAACCTCTCATTCAACCAATACATCTGGTGGATGACACAGTACGACGGCAAGCTCTACGCAAGCACCTGGGACCTGAACGTGTTCAAAAAGAACAACCCGGCGATGGTCGTCGTCAATCTCCTCATGGCCGTGTTGGACAGCTACGGCGGCGCGCTGTCGCTGGACGACGGCTTCAGTTTGGGGATGATACCCAGGCTGCTTTTGGGGATTCCCGGCGCGATCTGGGCCATGCTCAAGACCATACCGATGTGGTTTTCCGTGGCGAAGTATATCGAGTGGACAAATCCACCCGGCTTCGACCTCTTCGTCAGCGAGGACGGCGTCAACTTCAGCCCGGTGACGGTCAACGGCTTGGGCAACGGGGAAAACTACGGCGGGCGCGTGCTGCTGCCCACGCAGTACGGCCTGTTCGTCTGCACGGCCAACCCCTTCGGCGGCGCGCAGGTCTGGCGGCTGGACGATATCAAAAAGGAGCTGCAGCCCAATATCCCGAAGGTAATCGAGCTGAAGGTTGGCGAGACCTTCAAGGCGTCCCTGCGCGGCCTGGACATGCCAAATGGCGCGATCGTTACGATGGAAGGCGAATGCGGCAACGCGGAGATCACCCTCGCGCACCGCTCATCGGGCACGATCATCGACACGACAAGCAAAATCACGCGTATCGGCCCCCAATACATTGAGTGCCAGAAAAACAAGTGCCATCCTGTGCGGATGTATGATATCGTCTTCACGGGCGTGGCGGCGGGAGAACAGGACGTGACGCTGCGCTTCCGCTGGAACGGCGTGGAGGTGAGCAGGACCGTGAAGGTCATTGTCACGAACTGAGGGGAGGCCATAATGCAAAAACAGAAAGCGCCCAAAACCATGCAGCTGAACATGGCGGCAAATACCTTCCTCTGCATCCGCACGCGCAGGTGGAACTACGTCATCCGCATGGGCTGGCGGCTGAAAGAGGAAATAGACCCGGAGCGACTGCGACGGGCCGTGGAGGATATCTGGCCGCGCTTCCCCTCATTCTTTGTGGCGGCGCGGCGCGGATTCTTCTCGTACTGCCTGGAATGCATGGACTACGCCGATGTCGTGCAGGAAGAAGGGGATTATTTTTGCCGCCCCTTCGATCTGTTCAGCAAAGACACGCCTATGATCCGTGTCGTTTATAGCGGCTGCCGCTTTGCGGTGGAGATCCCCCACGCGGTGGCCGATGGGAAGGGCCTGTCGGTGTTCACACAGGCGCTGCTGGCACGCTACCTGGGACTGGACGATGTGATTTACCTGAATGAGCCGCCCCGCGCCGAGGAGCTCTCCGACGACTACCTCAGGTTCTGCACGAAGACAAAAGGCAAAATTCCGAAGGATACCGCTGCCTGGCAATACCGCAGGCCCTACGCGGCGAACTACCTGAAGGTCATCCACGGCGCAATCCCCCTGGAGGACATTCTGCCCGCCGCCAAGGCGCGGGGCCTGTCCGTAACGGAATACCTCATGTGCTTGCGGATATTCGCGTCGTCCTCCACTACTAAAACACGAAACATTGCTGCCACCCCTTCTCCCATTATAACATAAACAGCATAACACGTAAACATCAACTGAAAATCAACGGGAAAAGATTTTTATTGATCCAAAGTATGTTAAGGATACCATACGAAAATCAACTGAACATCAATGTTTTTTCGGGCGTTGCGCAAAGCTCGGAAACCACCAATATTTATTCCACGCTGAACTACCCGGTGAAGGAAATCTTCGTTGAGGTGGGCGATATGGTGGAGGCGGGCGACGTGATTGCCGTGCTGGACACTGCCAACCTGGAGAACGACATCGCCCAAGCAGAGATCAATTAATGGAAACGCAAAACGACTACGCCGGGCGGTATATCTATACTGCCCGGCTATATCTTTGGGTAAAACAAATGCCAGACCATGTAACTGGTATTTTTTTCATCCCAAGACCATACCCATAGTGCAAGAGGAGAGAATCGCCGTGACACTGGCAGCGCTCGACGCCATGCGCAATACAACCAAAATCGACCGGACAAAGCTGGTCGATATCCAGGCGCGTTTGAAAAGCTACTTCGTCAGCTGCAAAAAAGCCCAGGGCTTGCTTGCAAGACCTTATATATTATGGCTTTGACGCTAGACTTGTCCGCGATCATGTGGTATACTTGCTCTGCGATTCGCAAATCGCAGTGTGATTTATGGAAGGAAGGAGGACCAATGGCACGTATCAGAAAGGACCGCGAAGCAGTGCAGACGCGCGTGATCCAATGGCTGGTGGCGATCTACATCAGGCTGTCACGGGAAGATGGCAATGACGAGAGCTACAGCGTAAAGAACCAGCGACAGCGGCTCATGGCCCATTACGACTCTATCGCACTGGAAGAAAACATGCAACTCATCAATGTCTACGTAGACGATGGCTATACGGGGACTGACAGCGAGCGAGATAACTTCCAGCGCATGCTGCGCGATCTCGACGAGGGAAGAATCAACTGCATCATTGTCAAGGACCTCTCACGCCTGAGCCGCAACGATTGGGAATGCAAACGATACCTACAGCACCTGTTCGTTGTCATGGATACCCGCTTCATCTCCCTGGAGCTTCCCCGCCTGGACAGCTACAAGCGGCCCGACGAAATCTACGACCTGGGCGTGACCATGCAGAGCGCCTACAACGAGAACCACTGCCGGGAAACTTCGATCAAGGTGCGCGGTACATTTAACGCCAAGCGCCGGGCGGGCGAGTTCATTGGGGCCTTTGCACCCTATGGTTACCTGAAGGATCCTGCCGACAAGCATCGGTTCATCATCGATCAGGAGGTTGCCCCCATCGTCCGCGATATATTCCACTGGTATGTGCGTGAGGGCATGAGCAAGAACGGTATCGTAAAGAAACTTGTTGAGCTTGGGATACCGTGCCCCACAGCCTATAAGTGGCAAAACGGGATGAACTACAATAATCCGGGGCTCTGCGGCGAACCGCTCTGGTCAACACGCGGCCTGACATCGATCCTCACCAACCGAATGTACCTGGGCCATATGGTTCAGGGCAAGCAGAAGGTGAAAAGCTACAAGGTACACACCCGCGTTGCGATTTCGGAGGAAGAATGGTTCATCAAGGAGGACACGCATGAGGCCATTATCGATGAGGACACCTTCAACAAAGCGCAGGACTTGATGGCTCGCGATACTCGTACACCACCGAAAACCAGTAATCTGTATCCTTTTTCCGGCTACCTTCGCTGCTTTGATTGCGGCAAATCGATGGGGCGAAGGCCATCTGGCAAACTGGTCTACTACGCCTGCAAAACCTACCTCACAACACACCAGTGCTCCCGCCACTCCATCAGACACGACAAGCTGGAGCCGATTATCCTGCAGGCGATACAACGGCAGGTCGAGCTGGTGGACAGCTTGGCACAGCTAATCGACGGAATCAATGAAGCCCCCATCGTCCGCATTGTATCCAAACGCCTCGAGAGTTCGCTCAGGCAACGCAAGCAGGAGCTTGAACGAACGACAACCATCCGCACCGGCCTCTATGTGGACATGAAAACCGGCCTGATCACGCAAGATGACTATATCCGCATGAAACGGGAGTTCGAGGAAAAAGAGATGCGGCTCAAGCATGACATCGCCAACCTGGAGGAAGAAAGCAGGGACATGGCGCACGGTGTGACCTCAAGCAACCCCTACTTCGATTCGTTCCGCAGGCATCGAAACATTACGGAGCTCAACCGCGGTATCGTAGCAGAGCTGATTAAGGCCATTCATGTCCACGAAGGCGGGGACATAGACATTGACTTCAGCTTCGCCGATCAGCACCGACGAGTGGTAGAGTTCATTGAGAACAACCGAAGACCAGACTTAGCCTTAGTGGAGATGGCGGGGTAATTTGGGAGCCTCAGATGCTCCGTTTTTATTCAGCCGAATCCTGACATAAAATACACGGAGCCACCGGCCCGGCCGGTATTCCAGGAGCCGCGGGCGCGCAGGGCGCTGCCGGCCCCATGGGGCCGAGAGGCGCAACAGGCATGCAGGGGGCGCAGGGCCTACAGGGTCTGCCCGGTGTGCGCGGCGCGACCGGCGCGACCGGCGTCAAGGGTGAGCATGGCGAGGCCGCGACCATCGACCATGTAGAAGCGATTACCGGCGAACCCGGCTCCCCGGCCTATGCCTATAACACCGGAACGGAGGAACACGCCGACCTGGTGTTTGTCATCCCACCGGGCGCAACTGGTCCCGAAGGGCCGAAGGGCGCGGCAGGCGTCCCCGGGTGCCCGGGCAAACCCGGCCAGTCCGGATGTCCCGGCCCGGCGGGTCCGGCTGGGATGATGGGGCCGGCTGGGCCCGCGGGTCCTATCTCGCCGTGTATTTTATGTCAGGATTCGGCTGAATAAAAATGGAGCATCTGCGGCTCCCTGTTTTACCCCGCCATCTCCACTAAGGCCAAGTCTGGTCTTCGGTTGTTCTCAATGAACTCTACCATTCGCCGGTGCTGATCGACGAAGCTAAACTCGATGTCTACGTCTCCGCCCTCGTGGACATGAATGGCCTTATACTGCTCCGCGGCTAGAAACATAGCTGAATGCAAGCAAAAATTTCGATATATGATTTTTGCGCAGCATTGTGCGTGATGTTTCTTGTTGCGGAGTAGTATTAATCAGCTCTGCTACGATACCGCGGTTGAGCTCCGTGATGTTTCGATGCCTGCGGAACGAATCGAAGTAGGGGTTGCTTGAGGTCACATCGTGCGCCATGTCCCTGCTTTCTTCTTCCAGGTTGGCGATGTCATGCTTGAGCCGCGCTTCTTTGTCCTCGAACTCTCGCTTCATGCGGATGTAGTCATCTTGGTCTATATTTTTCTCGCCCTGCGCAGCAGCATAGACAAAAATTCCGGCAGCGTGCCGCTCCTGCCTCCCAGCTTCTTTCCCCGGAGATAGGTGCATACCGCTTCCGCTCCGGAAAACCCCTCTGGCCCGGATGTGAGCAAATCTCTGTCACAGGCAAAAAAGCTGGCCTCCTTGCCGAGTTCCAGGGCGCCGAAGCGCGCTTCCTCCCCCAGCACGCGGGCGGGGTTCGCCGTATAGCAGCGCATGGCCTCGTAATTCGTGAGAAACTGCCCCGGGACAGAGAAATCCGCCATGCCCAGCATCTGCAGGAACGGGTCGATGCTCTGCACGGGGGAATCCGACGACGCGCACAGGGCCACGCTCGCGTCATACAGGCGTTTGAGCGGTACTTGGCGCGCGTCAATCTCCGGCGGCAGGTAAGTCTCGTAGCTTTTGAGGTAGCGCGCGTCGATCCACGCGAAGCCGGGCTGCACCGTGAGCGCGATGTTGCCCAAGGCGATCAGCCTTTCAACAGCCTCATCTGCCGGAAACTCAAAATGCTCGATGCGGTGCAGGGTTTTGCTGTCCAGCTTTTCATAAGATCCGAGGATGCGGTTGATGGCGGCCTCGCCGATGGCGTGGGCTGCGATCTGGCAGCCCGCGACGTCGGCACGACGCACGGCTTCATCCACTTCAGCCTGGGGGTAGTAGCATACGGCGATTTCCCCCGTGTCGGCATAGGGGCCGTAAAACGCCGCGCTGTGGGAGCCAACCGCGCCGTCCATCTCCCACTCCCCGCAGCCGCCCACACGCCGGGCGCGCATCTTTTTCCAGAGCGGGCGCGCCCGTTCGAGGTCCATGTATTGCGGATATAGGAACACGTCGATGCCCATGCGCGGCGCTATGACGGCGAGCAGCTTCATCAGCATGTCGTTTTTGCTGTCGCCGCTGCCGTCCAGGGCGCATACGCGGGTGATGCCGTAGCGCGCGCACTGGTTGGTGAACGCCGCTACGCCCCGGGCGATGTCCCGCGGACCGATGGAGGCCGCGATGATCTCCGTCATCCTGCCCTGCCGGAAATCGTGCTCCGTCCCGGTCAGGACGCCCGTATGCCCCTCGGGGTCGATCTCAAGGGCGCGCAGCATGCCCGTGGAAAGGCTGCTGGAATGCCCGTCGATGCTGTAGATGATCACGCGGCGGCCCTGCGCCCAGTCGTCCAGCTCCTGCCGGGTGGGCATGCGCTTTTCCAGGATCGCCGAGGCGATGTAGCTGTTGGCCACAACGATGTCGCCGGGGCCGCGGGCCGCGCAATGGGCCCGCAGGCGCTCGCCCACGCCCTCAATCGTATTGGGCACGACGCCCTCGCTTTTGATCTCGCAGACGTCGAACCCGGACGCCGCCATGGCGATGGAATACATCAGGTGCAGGTGCGCGTCGGTCAGCGAGGGGTAGACGTGCAGGCCGTCGAGCTTCACTTCTCTTTTATAGCCTTCGGGGCGCTCGTCGGAGAGCCAACTGATTCGGCCCCCCGTCACCCCGAGATAGCGAAAGGCCTCGCGCTCTGTGCGCAGCGTGTGGAACAGCGCGCCCGAAAACAGCGTGTCTATCATATCTCCACCAGGCTTCCCACGGCCATGACGAGGTAGGCCGCCACCACGATCAGCTGCGCCGGGAGTGCCGCGAATTTGCCCAGCATACGCGTGGGACCCTCCTTTTTCGCGCCCCGGAAGGCCGGGACGATCAGGATCGCGAGCAAAATGGCGTTGATGCCCCCCGTGATCCGCAAAAACTCCATGAACCCGGCCGGCAGGAAGGTCAGCAGGAAGGTGGGCACCGTGGCTAGCAGCCAGCTCAGGCGCGTATTCAGCCTGGTCTGCTCCTTGATGATGTCCGTCAGGGCCAGGGAGATGGACCAGTAGGTCGTCACAATCGCCAGCAGGACGAAGGCGTCGCCCACCACCTGCGCCCACATCCCGATCCCCGCGCTCCAGCCCAGGATGGCGATTTCCGTGATCTCGACGGAGGCGAGAAGCGAGCAGAACACGACGATGAGAATGATGGCGAAGATGTTCACGAAACCGATCACGACGGCCCTGCGGATCTTCTTGACGTCGCCGCCAAGGCCCTCCACTGCCTGGGGGATGGAAAAGAACGCGACAAACGAGAACATGGACATGCCGAAAAAGGCGAGGGTCTCGTTCCACTTGCCGGGGGCCATGGGGAGCGGGTTGCGAATGTGCGTGAAGGACGCCACGGCGAACACCCCGAGCAGCGCGAAGATCAGCGCCACGGCGATTTTTTCACTGATACCCACGGCCTTCAGCCCGAAGAGCACCACGCCCGCCGCAACCGCGTAGAACATCAGGCGACCCCATATGGGATGGATGCCCAGCTGCGTGGAGATGATCTCGCCCGCACCGCTGATGTAGGTGGCCAGGGTGCTCAGCAGCACCAGCGCCACCATGCCGAAAAATACGATGATCAGCGCTTTTTTGAACTTGCCCCGGAACAAGAATTTTTCGTAGATGGCGGTGGCCTGCCCGCCACCTGCGCGCAGCGAAAGATCGGCCACCATCATGTGCATCAGCAGGCTGAGAAAATACGCGCCCACCAGGATGAGCAGGCTCATCCAAACGCCGCACCGCGCCGCGAGGTAGGGCATGGCCATCACCCCGCCGCCGATCCCGTAGCCGGTGATGATGCAGGCGGACTCCCAGACCGTCAGCTTCTTCATAGCGCTCACTCCTTGTCGATTGTTTCTAGACTACCTCGGGCATAATCCCCTTGCCCGTAAAAATAACCGAGAACAGATTGACGAAAAACACCGGCAGCAGTACAATCACGTAGATAAGCGGGGAGAAAATGATCCCCACGCCGTAGGACAGGATGCCGGGGAGGACGGAGATTACCGCGGCCTGCGAAAAAGGCCGCACGAAGATGTCACGCAGAACGTCCAGTGTGCGCTCCCAGAGGGTGGGACCCCTGTCCGCCAGCACGGTGACTGTGACGTGCCCGCTGAAGCTACACTCCGCGCTGGGGACGTTGCCGTTGCCGGTCTTGTCCATGTCGACTATCCGGCAAAAATAGGTCTCGCTGGCCGCCAGGTAGGGCTTGCCTGACGTGGGATAATGCGGGCTGCCGGGCGACAGCGTGAGCGCCGGCGCGTCCGAGTTCCCAATCTCCGTGACGGTGTTGCCGCTGAGCTCCCTGTACCAGGCGTAGCCCACCGTCAGGCCGTTCGGGATATTCAGCTCCACCCTTAGTGTAAAGCTTTCGCCGTAGGGGACTTCCATGTCCTGTGTCTGCGCGGTGATGGCGAACGCGGGCCAGTCCTCCTCCAGGCCAAGGGCGGACGCGGGCGCGCCCAAGCCCAGGGCCAGGACAGCGGCTAGCAGCAGTGCGAGAAGTTTCTTCGTGGTTTTCATGCTATATCCCCCTCTTTCTGCACCATTATATCAGACATGCATAACGCTGTCAACGCCGGGGGCATTCTTGGCTCGTTATGCCGCGCCGTCCAAAAGCAGAAATCCGCAATGGTACGAAATCACGCCCCGGCAGAAAAACGCCTTCAGCTTTTCAAGAGACGCCATCCCCTGTGCCATGTCCTGGGTGTGCTGCGGGTTGGGGCCGGCGATCCGCCCATTCTCGATATTCGCGGCGTCCCCCGCGACAATGATCCTGCCCTGCCTGAGAAACAGTGCGATGTGCCCCGGCGTGTGCCCTGGGGTGTGCACCACCTCAATCCCCCCGGCGATAGG
>Ga0123353_10006612_pt1 | contig 15480 bp, 11 predicted proteins | sample TergutLab28metaG_3_FD_92763 | JGI IMG/M metagenome (GOLD analysis project Ga0123353, IMG submission 92763) | Labiotermes labralis P3 segment gut microbial communities from Petit-Saut dam, French Guiana - Lab288 P3 | ecosystem: Host-associated > Arthropoda: Insects > Digestive system > Gut ... | reverse complement strand
GATAATATTGATAATATCCCCCAAAATTTGTTACTCTGTCAAAGAAATTTACTGAGAAAATTTATCTTCAGAATGGATTATCTTACGGAAGTATACAGAAGTGTAAAAAATTTTAAAACTTCGTGCATATGCTATAACTGGAGTGCACGAACTGATGAGTCATGATAGGGAACAACTACTACAGTACTTCGGGAGAATCGCCCAATTCATCCTGTGCGCATAGACGTTGGATACAAAGCGTGGTTTCACCTTCATGGATACATCAGTAGACAAGACAGCGGAATGTGGAGCACTAATAATCTCGGTACTTGCGGTGGAAGACATTTTCAAGAAGTGGGGCATGTGATTCTTCGACCTTCCTGTAATTATGATTTTCCATGTCAGGCCACTCTGCTGATAGAGTGTGGTCCTGTTGACGCAGTTTGCTGAATGGCGTAAATAGATTTGCGGGACCAACGCCGAACATTGGCAGCTCAACGGAAGGATTTACATTTTCCTGAATTCTCTAACACGAGATGGCGTCTTCCTCTGACAGGTTACCAAACGGATGTCTGAAATATCATCCATGCCAAGACACGCTGTAGGGAACAGAACTGTTGGAACATTGCTGTTTCATATTGCCAGTTTCTGCACCGTCTTTTGCACTGTGATAGGTCAGTAATCCTACTTACAAACAGGTTTGAATTAACGGAGGGTTTGTTTCATGTTTCGTACAATCTGTACTTCAGATCCAAGCACTTCAAATATTTGGATGCGGAAGTGGGTGTGATGTGCACGTAGAGACGGCGTTACAATTCCAGCCAGTTTCTGTTTCCTTGTATTTGTCCATATTTGGCTTTCTCTCGCTTGCATTGTAAATGTTTATGCAAAATGCCCGTTAAGTGAAAACAGCTATACATCTCGTAATTAGAAGAGAACGTGGGTTAATTTGGATGTCTATTCCAAGACTTGAGACTGGATACTTGGGCAATACGAAGGTTTGTCCTGTCGTTCTGGCTGCTAGGGATGAGTTGTTATCGGCGAACGTTTTGCCGGTCCGGTTCAATCTGCTGGCATCCGTGTACGTTGCGTTCGAACGGACAATTAAATTTTGCACTTGCATTGTTCAACTGCACTATTGAAAACTATGTGCCTCAGAAGTTGTCGAAGCCGGAAATGTGACGGAATATGCGTTCCCGGTACTTTGCCGCGATTTTCTTTTCTTTAGGATATTGATTTAAATGTTCTGTTTTCAAACACGGCTATGGAGGTGGAATTGTAAACTGGATGAAGTTTTAAAACGCCTTTGTTAAATATCTTGTCCTCGTACCGAAACAGTTAATCAGTCTCCCTTCAGCCGTCCCGTTGTGCTGTACAACAATAAACGAGCAGTCGGCACAAATGTGTGCTTTATTTTTAGTGTTCTCTGTTGCATTTTCCTGCTAAATCACAGCCACCCTGAGGCAGTCCACCGACGTCCATAAAATTTAAGGGTTCATAAATACGTATATTTTAATTAAGTACTGTAAGATGTGTATAGCTTGTGGTCCCACTGTTGCCGCAGGTGGCACTGCATATAACGTGTTGCTGACTTACAATAGAGCACGAACTGCTGAAGGATGCTGCCGCTGAGTCCAGACATACAGCAGAGAACGCCGACAATACAGTATGTACACTCAGTCGAACAAAAATCCATCGGCCTGAAATTTTCCAAGTCCCGAACTAGAAGTCAGGTGACGTACAGTTGCCATCATAATTCGAGTCATTTTACTTTCCCCATGTTTGCGTATTCGTGGCGTTTCTCTGTCTTCCATTCAATACACTCAATCACACCGCGTATATATTAACTGAAGACAACAATACATTTGCTTAATTTGAAATTAAAACATTAAATAAACTTCATTAACTTTCCCAGGCGTGAGGCTAGCTAGCTGTGCTGCTAGGGATGGATGAGTCGACCGGACCTCTCCGTTATTACTGTCAGCAGGCGTAGCCCAGGCAGTTGAACTCGTGCTTGCAGTAGTCTACGGAAACAAACTATGTTGACTGATATACTGTACGTGTGCCGACTGTGCTCTTATTATTGCTGCACACTTATTTATTAGTCGATTTATCTTATTTTCGGTTACTAATTCCGATGTGTGTCAAGCTGTACAGCCACCATTGCCATCCAGGTTCTGTTATTAAGGGCTGCAGTCAAATTATTGTGCTCTTACTTAAGCGCTTTTTAGTCTTAGATTCTTCTCTTCAGAGTGGACTGTTCTGAACACGGCCTTATAAAATCTAGGTCTGCGACCTTTAATTTAGTTGTTGTCTCGATTATGTGACGACGTACAGTGTCAGGATGATGCCATATATTGTGGTTTTGTTGGTACTTTCAACCTTGTGTCACGTTCCTTTCAAGTACAGACAGCTCTGGTCTTGCCAGTGGTTATGGTATTTGGTTACGTAGTTGTCAAACTAGCATATTTTCGCGTGTTCCAGTTTCTGGCATTCTGTCTCTGCCTTTGGGATTTCTTTGCGATGTTCCCCAAGGCAGTGTCTTAGTGTCTGCTGTTTAATATACTTATGGTTGGTGTATGCGGTGTGAGAGAGCACAGTGCGATATATCGTTCAAAATTGTTTATCTATGCTGATCATACAGGGTGAGCCAAAAGTAGGTGTACAGTAATTAACTATATACTGTATACCTACTTTTGGCCCATCCTGTATAATAATTTTTTATATCATTGGGCAATTTGAATAAGTTCTAACAGTAATAATAATAATAACAACAATAACAACTTTAGTTCAGTTCTTACGATCTTGGAGGCCACCGTAGGATTAGCACCGGGTTGTCATGGTGATTGCCCGTCACCATTGATACTTACATTCACACCTGTCTGGTTTTATTAAACGGTTTATACAGGACTTTGTTTAATTATCTGTCTAAATTTCTTATCTGGTCTCTAATAATGCATCTTATTATTTTTCTGTAAGCTATCTCTTTATTCATATTTAGCTGTTTCTCGTTTAAAAATTGCACTGTCCAATTTATAGTTCCCAAGCAGTCTACTAACATACAATTGACGTTCTCTTCACCTAGACGCAAAGGGCATTTTCCATTTTCTGTTTCTTCTTATTCCTTTCAATTGCCACACTCCTGATAGCAGCCACGCAATTCTGCCTCTTTCTTTCCTCGCACACCAGTTTATTTCTCCTAATTGTGTTAATGGTCTTCTCTGTGACAATTTTGCTAAAGTATTTTGTATTTCAATATCACTACATCTACCTTCGACTACATGTTATTACTCTCAAGTTACACTCCTGTTTCTTGATCCGCACAAATGCTAACCCAATATTGCACATTTCTTCTTGCAACTCCACAGCCCCACTTCTCACACTCACGTTACCCTTCTGCCATGCTTAATATTGTCTTGCCGGATTTTCTACATCCAAACACATAATTCTATGGCAGCACTTTACACTTGCCTCTCTTACTCTACCAAGTTCCATCCCAGCAACTTCATTCATTGGCTGCACAATTCGGTATACTCATCATTTCTTGCAGAATCTACTGTGAAACATACATGATTCTTTCCATATTTCAGGAAATCCCCACACCTCCAAGCCATGCACAGACTTTGATTCAAGCAACATTTCGTAAATATTCTGTAAGATGACTACATATATATTGGGGATTACTGATATTCATTTTGTATTCAGTTGCACTGAAGAATTGATTGCTGCTAACTTCGTGACTCAATACTAGTGACACTCAATACTGGTGACAGTACTAATGACACTCCATACTAGTGACCCTCAATACTAGGGACACTCAATACTAGTGAGAGTACTAATGACACTCCATACTAGTGACCCTCAATACTATTGACACTCAGTGCTGCTGACACTGAATACAAATGACACTCAATACTAGTGACACTCAGTACTAGCGACACTCTGTACTAATGACACTCAATACTAGTGACACTCCATACTAGTGACCCTCAATACAAGTGACACTCAGTGCTACTGACACTGAATACAAATGACACTCAACACTAGTGACACTCAAATGCTAATCACACTCAAATGCTAGTGACACTCCATCCTAGTGACAGTACTAGTGACACTCAATACTAGTGTCACTCCTGCCATTACTTTCAGCAGGAAGACAAACGCGCCTTAAGCAAATCCTGGAAACCCCTTCTGCAAAAGCTTAAAGAAAGGACACAGCCGCCTGAAATGCAAAAGTTTGATCTCCACCACCCCTTCCTCAATCCAACACAGCGCCGTTTCTCCCTCACATACTTACTACAGGCCTCCACAAGGGACCGTGGCCCTCCACAGCCTGTTCCTCCACTCGGACACACCTCCTCGCCGTCCATCCTCCTTCCGATTGGCTGAGGCTATTTTTGAGCCGGATCTTTTCTTGTGTAAATATCCCAACAGTCTCATCCTGGATATTCTTCCTGCTTACACCGCCATTAAAGATGGAACAGAGTGTTCCGAAACGTCTGCACATAAAATTCAGACACCGGGGAATGGCCCAAAAGAAGGAATACAATCGCACTTTTTATTTATAAATAAACTATCCGACTTTTATATTATTCGTACTGACTGCTTTGATGAACTTGAATTTGATTCTAAATTATACTTGTTATTGACATGTCAGTTGTATTATTTTACTCTGTCCATTAAGGTTTTGTGTCTCACTTGACCGCAGTGTTAGTTTTCTATTCGTGACTATTGATGGTTTATGCATTCTCTGTTGCTGACTTCAGCCGCAACTCGAGAGAAGCCGAAACCGGACCGATTGCCAATTTTTTCCACCACAACTTCCACTTGGACTACTCCGGGATAAACCCGGGCTTCCGGAGTAAACACCTGACGTAAACCGCCTTAGGTACGATTTGTGTCTGTCCAGTAGCCACACTGGGTACCTGACAAAGGAATTAAATACGGTCAGAAATAGGCGAGGCCGTGGCTCAGGAAGTCGGTCACTGGCTTCTCATCGTAGACCTGGATTCAATTGCAGAGCAGTCTGTGTGGGATTTTTGGTGGATAAAGAGGTGTTGAAACAGCTTAGTGTTTGTCCGAGTGTGTCGTTTACCCCTACCATTTCTCATTGTACCAGTGCTCGACGTTCATGTGGATGGACGGACAGCCGCACCACATTAGTGTCTCACCGTACCTTAGGAACAAATAATAAGAGAGAAGATAAAAATGTCGGGAACTTATAATTTTTAGAACGTAATTGATAGTTATTCTTTTTGTATCCCGATGTAAAGTTCTTAGTGCGTCTGGAAGGTTAGTTCCGTTCAGATGTAGCAGAGATGTACTGCAAACTGTATGCGTTGTCTAGACTGCTACCCATCGCTGCAAATGTGGGGAAAGGTGTGAGACAGTATGACAACGTAACGATAGGTAGATAACCTGCCCAGCCGAGGTTTAAACCAGGTTCGGTTTCATTATGTTACTGCGATTAACAGAAATTATCATACCACTTGGAGTTTCTTCGTTTCTTTTATTTATTTTGATAATTGATAACAGCAAATAAGGACGGTCCCTACGCGGTAGATAATGTGCAAAATTGACAAGTTTCACAAAGTGAGCAGATTATTGACAGTTTGATGGCGGTATCCACTGTTAGTGTTGCCCAGCTTGGCAACCAGCATGGTGGCTACGCAGTTTCGTGTCTTCTATACCCAGGTCAAGGACACCGCACTGCGCACGCGCGCGTTAACCGTCTCACAGAACGGGGTATATCCCCTAACCATGGCAACAGTGACCCTGACTGTAAATTCTGGTGCTTTTCCTGCACAGCTATGTGTTCCTCAGAAAAAGAGCTTCTGTTGGCCAGATTTTTCTTGCGTCCGAAATTACTCTCCGGCTTAGTAACAAATACTGGAATGGTTGAAGAGAGAGAAACCAACAAGATGCAACTAATCTGATGTTTATTATCAAACTTCTTTCTCAACATGTTTCGGGCATCATTATGCCAATCATCCGGAGAACAAGACCGTGTACTACCGCATATGGTGTTCTGCACTGTAACAAGAGGGAAAAACCCGTAAGATATGAGAACCGAAGTTTCTTTGTGTGGAGTAATGAGTTGTAAACATAATCGGGATTTCGTGTGTGTATGTGTATGGAGTGGTGTTTAATTGGTATCTATTTCGTGTGTCTGTCAGATCTGGTGTATTGGGTGTGGGTGTTGTGATGCATAATGATGCCCGAAACATGTTGAGATAGAAGTTTGATAATAAACATCAGGTTAGTTGCATCTTGTTGGTTTCTCTCTCTTCACCCTACGTTCATGATGCACGGTCACAAGAACCTAAAAAAAATTGGAATGGTTAACTCTTATATGGAGTGGGCAGTAAGGAAATTTATTGTTGTAGGTTCTGTGTCCCTTGTCCTGCTACTAATCGGTCAGCTTAGCTGATCAGTAGAGGCATAAACTATTTTCCTGTGCATTACATCGGGAACATTTCATCATAAGGTGTTCGATGTTGATGACGTATGGTGGCAGCTTCATTCGTCGTGCTGATATTTACTTTCAAAGCGTTAGCCTGTCTCGACTTTGAGCTGCCTCACAGGTTCGTCAGCAGTTGGAATCAAAGGATATTTTCGTCTGCTCTTTGTATAGTGTCTTTTGTGTGCATTCCGTGAAGGTACATGAGCGATTACCGCTCTTCACCCATCGACACGCTATAACTCCCAAGGAGACTCGAATCTCTAAAAACAGAGCTACCAGGACCTGAAATCTTGCATTGTTATTTCCGCTGTCTTTTTCAAAACGTTGTGATCGATAGGTCCTCAAATCATACAACAGTGAAAGTGATGGAGGCAGTCACAGACGTTAGCACACATGATGTGAAGTGTTTCCAGTCCCTTTGTTGCCGGACGTACGGACCTGCAAGCCTCGGATCTTATGCCTCTCACAGTATTTGGCTGCACACTGTGTGACCCACGTCACTGGTGTGCACGTGCCTTCGGACAGATTGTCCCACAGCTGCCCGTGTTACCGTATGCAGTGGAGCAGCCAGTTGATTGAACGTCTGACAAAAATATACTCGGATTCTGACAGTATTCCCAGCTTCATTGGTACTCCACATTACCTACTAACATCTGAAAGCAGTGTCCTTTCTGAGAGGCTGATAGTCGCTCAGAGGTTGTACGCGTCTTAGTTTGCATAACATTCAACACTCCGTTGCAATTGTAATGAACACAACCGTGGGATTTCGTTCGCAGCCAGAAAATATAGTTCACGCGCACAGATTCTGTTTTTTTACTCTCCTCACATTAACACCTAGGGTATATCGGTGGTATCGTGTCTTCGGTGTTTCCAACTTCAATTCTGCTTTGGATCGCCAACCATGCTGACTTTATCGCAATGAAATTATGAAGCCCCTTATTATTCAGGTCTGTCCTGCTCTGTGTTGCTTCTGGCCAAACCAGCTGGTTTCCTCTGTCATGTGCTCCTAAACAAGACAATACATTAAGAATACGTCTGGTGTAATGTTACGCGTTTTGATACTCTTTTTCTGCGCCGTTGTGCGTCTGTTTGAAAGTTATGGTTCAGTAACACCTGCAGTAAATGTAAACTCGTCCCTGTGCACGCGGTGAAGGCCTTTCGGAGGTTAAGACTGCTCCACGGCATTGCATGGGCATCAGTGGTCACCCTCATTCACAGGCCCATTTTTCCCCCAGAGAATAAGCTCCCTATGCTGGGTGGGCACTGGAGCCGATCGGACACCTCGAAGAACAGAAGTATGTTTTGTTTCTACCGAGATCGAACCCGATTCCTCCGCCATCCGACCCCTATCCTAAGCATCGTGCCACTACAATATTCCAGTCGCCCTTAAAATTGTTCTGTGTTTAAACGGAGGTACGTGTTCGAATTTCTATACGAAAACGACGGAAATGCGTTTATGAACTTGAAATGTTTACGGTACATTGTAAAAAGGTCGGCTCATTTCACGCGTTGAAAGGCGAGAGCCATCATGATGTAAATGTTGCGTGCGTGTGTGCGTGCGTGCAGTGAATACAAACAAAGTGGGCGACACGCCTGTTGCATGTCAGCAGTGTGCATGTGGGGGGTGAATGGGAGTGGTCTGCTGCACGACCCCTGACTTTGCTGGGAATCGAATACCAGTCCAGTCCACAGTGTTCTCTCTGTACTGTCCGACTTGCTGAACACAAGCCTGAATAATACCAAAGGCAGGACACCTGCTGCATATTCCGATTTCGGGCCCTCTTCTAACGCAGTGAGGTTCATTTGACAAGGTTTAGCGTTTCCCAAACTTCATTTGCTGGGTGACCTTTCGGTGTTTTAAGGGGTTGGAGGGGGGAAGGACAGTGAGGTGGATCGCAGTTGGACTCACTTCGTTAGTTTTAAATTTTACCATGTCATGTTGTATCTGCTTGACCATAATTGCAATATTCCTTGAGGGGTGTCTTTCAACAGTTATTGTACGGGCTGTTTCGCAAATAGAATTCACCACACGCTGTCCCACACACACCGCACAATTGACGCAACTTCATATTTCATTTAAGCACATTCATTTCGTTTCTTCACTAATCGTGCTAAATTAAGCGTCCGGTTCCATAGCTGTGAGTCCCATCCTGGTCACAGTAAAGAAACAATTCTCTGTTGCTGTAGGTCGTCCAATGAAAGCACGTTTTAACTGTACTGTTGCTAGAGAAGTGACCACTTTTGTGAAATTTGCATGGCTGGGAGGAGGATATTAACACGAATTAGGGGCTGATGATGTGGATTGGATTCGTTTTGTTCAAAATTGGACTTGGTGGCGATCCCTTATGACCGCGATACAGAAACTTTGTGTTGTATAAAAGACGAACAATTTCTTGGATCTGCACAGTGGACTTGTGTACGTAGCCGGTATGTGAGTCTTGCTGCGCCAACAAAGTGGAGAACGGACGCCGTCAGCATTGGATTGCGCGAAATAAGCACTTTAATTGTCGTGGGACATCCTGCAGATGTGATCGCTGATGTCGCTGTGTTGCCTGAATAATGCATGAAGACCGTAGAGGTCATCTGAAGTGCTCATGAATAGGGTGACGTTCCCCACCACGTGGAGTCAACACGAGGAGCTGCATTACCGTCTGATATTAAAACCACATGAATGTTGATTCGCTGAACGTACACTTCGCGCCTGTCTCGTTTAGTCCTGATGGAAGAGCGCATGGTTCCCACGGAGTGGGAATCTGTTTGGGCACCAGATCATCGTCTGGACATTGTAGACAAAAGAAAAATTAATCCTTACCGGGACTCGAACCGTGATTCCCCAATAAATTTTGTCAGCAGATACGGGTGTTATATTTGAACCAAATCTTGGAGGTTGCAGCCACATGGCTGCGATAACCGTGGCCCAGAGCTTGGTTTTGTCCGTCCTTAAGACGATATGACCGGTCTTGGCCATCGGCAGCAGATCTCCGCATTGAACTATGTGTTTGCGTAGGCGGAAGGGCTGAGGATAGAGTGCAAGTTGGCGCTGATATGCTGTGTTTATTAGCATTTTTAAATTGTACGCAGCAGCAGGTTCATCGTCTTGTGCACAAACCATTGCCACTTAACGTTAGTACAGTCCATGCGTTCACACGCTGCATTTTTAGGAATGAGATCTTTGCTCTTCTGGGTTGTTACGCAGCACAGATTGGTAGTTAGTTATCGACGCCGCGGGATAACCTATCGAGCCCATATTTAATGGTCAAACAGTGCAAGAAGAATGCCGGGAACACTGGAGTGCGCAGTTATATAGCGAATGGTGCTGGTAACATCTTCCGACCGAGCAGTTCGGGCGTCTAGTCTTACAGGCGCCTTTGCAGCCTCGACCGGACAACGGCAGTGTCTCAGATAGGCCACGACAGCCTTCTGTCACATTTGTACAAGGCATTTTTCGTTTAGGAAGCACCATCCCTTTGTGCTAGTTAATCATTAATACTAAATCGATATTGGGAATTTCTTAATTGTGCCACCATTCGACGCAGGTACTAGGAGCGACGTTATGTAAACCACACGTGAATAATTTAGTTCTTGAGAAGTTAATCGATCATTTCTCAGGCAGTCAAGAAATTCCCAGCATTTTGTTCATTACCTTACTCAATACAGTCCCCTTGTCCCCCTCTTCACCAAGGTCATTCAAGGTCACACTTCGTCATCGTAGGCCCTTAAAGTTCGCTTATTATATTCCCATCTATGTTTCGGCCTCCCGAGAGATCTCTCCTACTCAGGTCCAAATGTCTCTCTCAGTATGTTGTTCTGGAACACGTTCATTCCATATTCTTCCCTTACTGTGAGAGACCAAGTTTTACGCCCTCAAAATACAACAGGCAGAAGGAACCACAGAGACATAACATTATGCTGCCATATGCACCTGCGTTCAGGATGTAATGCCGACCAAAGTTCTGAATGTTTTTTTTTAAATCTCATCTCGTAATTGCGTGCTACATTCCCCAACCTTCCCTTGCTTGTGGAAGAGGCAGTAATATCTCGAAGCAATGCGCAGGGCATAAATTTCTGTCTCAATGCCAGTGAATTCAGATTGTATAAGGCAACAGCCACACACAAAACCGTTGTTGTGCAGGTCGTCCGACTGTACCAGCATCGCAGTAACGGTGTATATTGTTTTGTGACTGGAACTGCTGTTCGAAAGTTGCTTGGATTTTCTGTGGGTTGTTTAACTGCGCTGTGTTTGTTGTTTACTGTTTACGTTTCGTATTTCGAACTGCCTATTTAATGTGTCCTGGAAATTGCTGAGAAGTTATAAAGAATACGAGTAGAGCAACTCGGTAACCCGAGGGCTTGGTTTAAGTAAGCTGAGAAATTTATTCGTCTGGATTGACCCCCAGAACAAAGAACTAGGAGGTAAAAGAGTTTACTTTTTAAAACATGTACGGACAAGGATGAAAATTCCAAATATGCTGCGAAGTCCAGTCAAAGATGTGTCAATATCAATAAAAGAGGAACAAAATCGATTTGCCCGGCAGACAAGGAAGAGCAACACGATGTCTTTAGCTGGTGTATGATTACAGTGCTAATTTAGGTATAGAGTACTGACAGTACTAGATAAGAAAGTAATTTTACAATATAATGCTGTTACACTACCTGCTGTAACGGCCAGAAACCTTCAGTTAGTCCACAAGATGTGTTTATGTATTTCATTGATCCTCAGAATGCCGGTCCCAGTGGCCGCGCGATATAAGGCGTAGGTCTTCAGCCGCTCGCCTGCTGGGATTGTGGGTTCGAATCCCGCCGGGGGAGATGGATGGATGTCTGTCTGTTGTGAGTGTTGTGTGTTGTCAGATAGAGGTCTCTGCGACGAGCTGATCACTCGACCAGAGGAGTCCAACCGACTGTGGTGCGTCGTTGTTTGTGTATGATCTTAACAGCTCAAAAACGGGGCAGCCATGGTCCTCCTTGGGCCACAGCGCCACAAAAAAGATATTCAGAAAAAATGCCGATTATTCCCTGCGAGGTAATAACCGAAGTCGTATGTACTCGTACTGACGCAGTAAGTCGGTGTTGTATCCCGCTGCAGTCTGTGCGAGATTTGTGGCGGGTTAAATGGCACAGGGACAGGCTCTTCTCAGAGTTAATTTGGTTGTCATTCCGCCAGTGCTGCACGCTCATCTTCATCTCCTTGCTGCTCTTCGATGGACAAGGAGGCGAAATCTGGAAGCCTTCTAAAAAATCGTTTCTCTTTCCTAAACGGACATCAGTCCCTACACAAATTAGCAAAGTTGAACATTTGAAGGGCCCACCTGTGTAGGAACCATTATGTCTGGCGACCGAAACAGATGCAGATTGTGAAAAGCTGCGTTTGAAAGAAATCCAAGACAATGCATAGGGCTGAAAATAATATCCACGTAACAAACATGGATATAACATCGGGCATTGCTTACTTAGTTAGCTACCTCTCCTACCAGTGAAAGACACGTACCAAACTTGACACCTGATGTTCTGATCGTATCTTCATCGCAAAGAATTTAACTCAGTAATCTCCTGTGTAGAAAGTCTGCATTGGTAGCCCCCATGTAGAAACTGGCTATAATATGCCAGAGTCACGAAGATGGGTTCAGCAGGTACAGTTTAACAATAAACTGGTAACTGAGAGATAATGTCCGGAAGATTTCAAATATTTTGTCGTTGCGCGACGCTAGAATTCGTTTAGCGCTAAACGAACGTAGACAAGTTTTCTATTGACGGAGTATATTGATCGTGGGAGGCACTAGTAGTAGTAGTAGTAGTAGTTGGAGGAGAAGAACGGAGGAGGAGGAGGAGGAGGTGGAGTAGGACAAACAGGAGAGCGAGGGTCGATTAAGAAGAAAAGAAGATACTGAAGAGACTGTAGAAGTGCGTGTAGACTATCTTATATAAGAGGGCCCATACATGTATTGACTCTAGTGTACCTGTAAATAATGTGTGTTATATATCCATAGTAGGCTCAGACAGGCGTTCAGTTCTGCGCGGTACACTGACAGTCATTATTGGCAATAAAATCATTGATCGTGTGCATTGCATTTGGTTCAGTTCTCATAAAGTTGCGTGTCTGTTGACTGTACTGGCTGTACTAACACCGTGCCTACATAGGCTATACTTTGCTATGTGGGCGCACGTTTTCGTTTGAATCGCAAGCCTCGACTTTCGTTGCTATAGAAGCGGTGTTTCCCCAAGTTATGCCTCTAATGATTTTCTTGTCCCCGCAGTATATAAGTGCACTACTTGTTTTTGTGCTGTCCGCAGTTATGTAGGCTACAGGCGGGCGCTTTTGCATGACAAACAGAGAAATATGCCTGCCAGTTGACTGAGTTGCTTAGCAACGGCATAAACAAACAAAAATTGTGGCTGTTTTCTGTAAACGTGTAAATATATTATAAGTTAGTTTCGACTGCTTCGGGAATCGATACTGAGTTTCCATGATGCTCCTCAGTGTGCACTGTCACCAATCCCATATAAAATAATGATTCATTACGCGCTGCCACCACATTCTAGGGCGCGCTCAATTATGTTTTGCCCGCTTCTCATTCCAGAGGCAGGCTTCGGGTCCCAGTCGGGCTGATCTACCTGAGTAGTTAGGTATTGAAATTAATCGGATCCTTTCTGTCAAGCCAATAGTCATTATTATTTCAGGAAATTCCTCCGCTATCTGCGGAATACGAAATTTGATTATCATGTTCGCAAAACCACATCACTTTTCGGCATTCTAGGCCACTCGAATTCACTCCACACACTCACAAGTGCATCGTAATGTCACCCACCCATCTGTGCCGAGATACTCGAAATGGTTTCTTCCCTTTTTAATTTTTCCGATTATAATTTTGTATGAGTGTGTCGTGCCTGCCATGCGAATTCCATCCTTGTCCCATCTTCCGATGACCCAGATGGTATCTGATGAAGAAGCACAATTTATGATGAAGCTCCTCGTTATGCATTTATTTTTTGGCGTACTGTGACTTCTGTCTTCGATCCATCATACTGTTTGCTATCGGACACCCTCAGTTTAGGCCTGTAATCTGCAATTCGAGGCTAGTTCCCTTTGTCAGTAGTCTCGTCTTCGAGACCCAACGTAATTTCGGGGCAGCCGGATCTGTTTTCCCTGCCGGAAGTGAGAAGGGAGTGGGGAAGTACCAGTTTCCGACCCAACATAATTAATTGCCTCAGTAATCTCGCACATCAGGCATCGAACAGGTTCAGTGTCCGAAATATTCCTTTAGTTTGGAACAAAAGCCGATGGACAAATTAGATAAACCAAAACGTTTTACTGTGGTCCACAGCAGTGATACCCTGCGATTTATATTGTTCTGTGAAGGCTAACAAGCATACAGTAGGATAAGTAAAATTGTGTTTTTGCGTATTGGACTTTTTTTTGCGATTCGTGTAGAAGCTAAAGATGAACCATAAACTTTGAGTGCTGCGCGTTTAATCTTGTGCCAGTGCACAAATTGCAGTTGATGTTTCTCGCAGAGACTGAGAACGAGTACGTCTGCGACATAAAGCGATATTCTTTGGTTTTGTGGCCTTCGTCTATTGCTGAAGAAGAAGAACTGCGTTACAGAGGCACTGTCGTCCCTTCGCCATTCATTTTCCGCTATGCTGTACGCTAAGACCGTACAACGTGATTGAACGGTGCTGAGTGTCTGGACTTTGCCTACTTATATGTCATTTGCGCGCCGTAGTTTATTTGTCGGATATGAGGTTTTGCTGGCGGTGAGAATTGAGATTATGTACTGTCGTAGCAGTACTTCATGCAGTTTCGTACCGATCCTAGACTACAGTAATATCGATAATGAGTAAATAAGTTCTTTCTGAAATTTTGTATCCCAAAGTCTCTCCCAGTTTTGTGTGAATACTCCTGCAGGTAAACTGCAGGAGTATTCACAGCAAGACTTTAGAATTCTGGAATTTGTTTGGCACATATAATACGGATGTGATCATAGGCACGGAGTCGTGGCTTAGAGAGGAACGACGATTACACAACCTTCATGAGAGACAGATGTACTCGAGGGAGTGGAGTGCTTATTTGTATTAAAAACTACGTCGACTGCAGGGAGCTATGGGTGGATGAGGATTTTGAGATAATAACAATTGAAGTGAAAGGCGGGGACCCAAAATTTACTTGGGAAATCGTAGGTATCTCCAGAGCGCCAAATGATGACATGCGAGTTAATGGAATGATTAGCAGCCCGAACTGGTTATACAAGAAATTATACAAAGCGTAGCATAATTGGGGGTGATTTTAACGTACCCTATGCAGATTGGAATGGAAACGCGGGTTGTAATTGTGGAACTCAGACATTTATAAATACTTTGGTATGGGAAAATAGGTTCTCTCAGGTAGTAGATAGCCAAACCCGAGGGGATGCATTGCTGGATGTATACCTTGTCCGTCCCGAAAGTTCGTTCACCGCTAGCAGTATAGTACAGGGGATCAGTGATCATCACGTGGTAGTATTGGAAGTTGAATGGTAAGAAAATTGTTGTGTACCACAGGTAGAAACGTTAGTCCCGCTGTACCACAAAACAGATGTTTTAGGTCTGCAAACCCTCCTTCGGGATGAATTTGGAATATGGGCAAGCAATGGTAATAGCTTGGAGGAGATATGGAATATTTTCAAGGAAATAGTATCCGAGAGCATCGAACGTTTAGTTCCACATAAAATACTTAGAAAGAACCCTGACCCTGGATACTACAGCAAGGAAGTTAAACGTCTAAAGGTAAACAATAGGTGTTGGTATCAGTCAATAACACAACAATATCTAAAAAAGATGTTGAATAAAGGATGAAGTAAACTACATGTTTCGGCCTAATGTGGCCATCATCAGGTTTTCATCCTAAAGTATGGTGGTAGTGCTTTACAGGGTTGGTATGGGTATGTCACAATGGTGAGATCTCAGCATCTGTGATGTTTGTTATATGCTATTTATAAGGGGCCCGGGGGGGATCTGTGATGTGCGCTATCCTGGGGTGTGCAGCTCAAGTATGTCTGCTC
>Ga0123353_10006610_pt1 | contig 15481 bp, 1 predicted proteins | sample TergutLab28metaG_3_FD_92763 | JGI IMG/M metagenome (GOLD analysis project Ga0123353, IMG submission 92763) | Labiotermes labralis P3 segment gut microbial communities from Petit-Saut dam, French Guiana - Lab288 P3 | ecosystem: Host-associated > Arthropoda: Insects > Digestive system > Gut ... | reverse complement strand
TCCGTCGAGATGCTGGTAGAACCTCCGAAGCTCTCCCCGCCGCATTTCTTTACACCAAATGGAGACGGATATAACGACACGTGGGATATACCTGGTCTGAAAGAGATTTATCCGGAAGCCACCGTAGCGATCTACGACCGCTTCGGCAAAAAGCTGACCGAATATAAAGGGGCTGCTGAGCATGGCTGGGACGGCACCTATTTAGGACGCGATATGCCTACCACCGACTATTGGTACGAAATCAACATCAAGGAGATCAATACACAATATGTAGGGCACTTCACATTACTGAGAAGGTAAAACCAGTTGAATATCAATAAAAGGGAGGAGGGAACAACAGCAGATTCGTAGCTGTTGTTCCCTCCTCCCCGCTTTATTGTAAGAGATAGTTATTGGATTCATAATTTTTTTAACATAAAAAGTTGGATTATTTGATAAAAATCATTACCTTAGCCAGATTAAACAGAGGTTCATTTGTAAGAAACTTTATTAGGGATATAGTATTTTTTTCAAATAGATTCCTCACAAAAATAACGAAAATATAACCGAAAAAAATAAAGCGTATGAAAGCTTCTTTATTAAAAAACAGGCTGTGGATAATAGTAACGGGAGTGCTATTGTTTTCCGTTTTTCACGTTTCTGCCCAACCGACTTGTATCGTAGGCGGAACCAATTTTGATGTGGGCGAATGGTACCTGTGCGATCCGGAATTGACAAGTGACGCCGATCCGGCGACCGGCTGGCTGAACAGTACCTTGACCAATGTCGTTAACAATAACTCATTGAACAGTTATTGCGGAGCCGTTGGAGCCGCCGGCGCCGCAGACCGTCATCTCCCGATAGAATACGCTCAACATCGAAGCGACGGATTACAGAATAATTCCATGACAACAAATGAAGGTGAATATCCTTTTAGCATGTGGGCTCAGAGCCAATACTCCATACCGGCAGGTTTTAGAAAACCCGGTTCTACCGCCATTTTTGCTAATCCAAGGATGGTGCACCCTTATCTCACAAACAGACCCGGCGATAATATACTCATAAACATGGGTTCAGATCAAGACGTGCCTTTCTTTACCTATACGGTCAACGGACTGGTACCGGGTTCACAAGCTACTTTCACGGGACAAGCCTTTAGTCTTCTCAGCAATTGGGCGCATCTTTATTATTTAAGCAGAGGATTTTTTACATATTCCGGAGGTATAGATGGCGGATTTCTGGGTTATGGACCTTCTAATACTTCCGGAGGGATTAGCGGCAACTCTCCTTCTGTGAGGGTAGGGCACGCCTTGAGTGGAATAACAGTCACCGGCGGAACCACTCAAGCCATAACTTTTGGCAACTCTGTCAACGTGACGTGGACCGGAACGGTAGATGCAAACGGAAGTATTACATTTTATGTAGCCAGAGGTAACGCATCTTACCGGGTGCCGATAGGATTGGACAACGTCGTAATAAGAGGTACACCCAATCCGAAGCCAATTTATCTGGGCGAGCCATGCGTAAAGATGCCGCTTGTCGTTAACTTAGAGTCAGTTTACCCATCGGGAACAATCTATTCATGGACAGAGACAGTTACCGGAGCAACCGGAACAAGCAGCGGTTTTATCTTTGAACCGGCTTTGGCAGACGTAGAATACAAAATAAAGGCATCCGTAACAATGCCCGGCGCAGGATGTGCTGCAGCTACTTCCGCAGAATATATCATAAAGTCAAAAGCCTGCTGTGAAGATGACAATGGAAATCCGATGGCGAAGATCAATATATTTCATGACGACTTCGGTCACTTCCCTAATATTAATACATACCAATACAGAGATGAATATGGCAATCTGCACGCGCTGCCTACAAAGTTCTTCCATTGTGGAGGCGGTTCTCTTTGTGGTCCGGGTGATGTTCCTTACGTATATCCACAGTTGATCAATGCTACCGACTTGGGCATTAGATTAGTGTCGGGCGACCTGTATCAAGCAGCGCTTTATAATGGCGGAGCCGCCTTATCTTTCAGGCAACCTTATTATCCGGGAGTAACGCAGGATCATACTTCCGCAGATGGAAAGGGTGGAATGCTTTACTTTTCTATCGGATCAGCAGGAAGGAGTGATGTGATACTCTACAAAAAGAAGGTCGACGGTTTGTGCCAAGGAAAGAAGATCTATTTTAGCGCATGGTTTGCGCCGATAAACAGAGGAGTGAGCGCTGATGGATACCCTAATAAGGTCGGAGAGTTGGTATTGGAAGTACTGAATGCTTCGAATGGGGCGGTTCTTTTTTCGACAGGAAATGTAGTAATTCTTGGAAATGCAGGTTGGAGACCGGCAGGACCAACTGAATTTACAATGCCTTCCGGCGTTACCAGTGTCTACCTTCAGGTAAGACATATAGGATGGAGCAGGTGTGGTGATAATGACGTGTGTGATTACGCTATTGACGACATCATCTTTCAGGTTTGTGCGCCGCCGAATGTAGCTATGGACGCAACAGTGAAAGGAAATGCCAGTATGACGGATCTCTGCGACGGCAACGATATAACCCTGACGGTGGAGACATCCGCTGTGATTGAAGACACTTATCCTGATATCGGTTATCTGTTCCAGTACACGAAAACCAATCCGCAGACCAACCCAAGTGCTGTATGGATAGATATGGCTCCTATCGGCAGTTCGAAACAATTTGTAATAGTCGATCCGCCTTCTCATCCTATATTCAGTGGACTTAGGAATGGCGATAAGATCTATTTCCGTGCTGTAGTCGGCGACAAGACTTATTTATTAAACGAACGCGCCGAATGGATATCCATGGACCCGCTCAGTCCGTGCAGGGCGATTTCAATCTCTATGTTCTTGATTGAAGCAAGTTTGAATTGTAAAATATGTACCGAGCCGAAAAATATAATTATCTCTTCCTCAGCCGCAGCGCCGGTAGTGAACGACATAAAGACGGTTAACCTGTGTACCGGCGGAAGTACTGTATTGAACACCAATGAAATAAATCCTGACACGGAGGTTTACAGCGACTACACCATAACATGGTACAGAGGTAACAGGACAACACCTGTCGGAACAGCCGCTAATCCGGGTATAAAAGCCAATCCGTTAACGGTCAATTACGCCGACGCCACAGCAGCAGGTGTTAAATATTACGTTCAGGTGATTGACAGAGCTTTTCCTTTGTCTCTTTCCTGTCACAAATGGGACAGTATATTAGTCATCTCGAACCCTGTTCCAACAGTCGATGCCGTCACCAACAAGACTTTCTGTGCCGGCGATCCAAGCGGAGCGATCAATTTCAGTTCTCCGGTAACAAGCGCAACATTTGCGTGGAGCAATAACAATACAGCGATTGGCTTAGCAGCCAGCGGTACTGGAAATATTGCATCATTTACCGCAACCAACTCCGGAACAACAGCCATAAGCGGCACAATTACCGTTACTCCTTCAGCTAACGGATGCGCCGGAACTCCAACGTCATTTACAATCACGGTAAATCCTACCAATACGGTAAGTGCGGCATCATCCTCACCAACGGTATGTATCAATACCGCCCTCAGTCCTTCTATCACCCATACCACCACCGGCGCAACCGGTATCGGTACGGCAACAGGATTACCAACTGGAGTTACAGCCGCTTATGCAGGAAATACCATTACTATTAGCGGTACGCCGACTGTCACAGGTACTTTTAACTATTCCATTCCGTTAACCGGCGGATGCGGTACGATAAACGCCACCGGAACAATAACGGTAATAACTGCCAATACGGTAAGCCCGCCTGAGGACGCACAAACAGTGTGTATCAATACCCCTCTTACATCAACCCACACCACTACCGGCGCAACAGGTATCGGCACGCCAACGGGATTGCCGACAGGAGTTACTGCCTCTCATGCAGGAAATAAAATTACCATTAGCGGTACGCCAACAGTCTCAGGTACTTTCCCATATACCATTCCATTAACAGGCGGATGCGGTACGGTAAACGCCATCGGATCAATCAGGGTAAATCCCGCCAATACGGCAAGTGTAGCATCATCTTCACCAACGGTATGTATCAATACCGCCCTTACGCCTTCAATAACTCATACCACTACCGGCGCAACAGGAATAGGTACGGCAACTGGATTACCGGCAGGCGTTAATGCCCAATGGGCTGGAAATACCATTACCATTAGCGGTACGCCAACAGTTGACGGCACATTTAACTATACTATTCCGTTAACCGGCGGATGTGGTACGGTAAGCGCTACAGGTACGATAACGGTGACGGCTGCTAATACGGTAAGTGCGCCTTCGCCCGCATCTTCGACGGTCTGTATCAACAACGCCCTTACGCCTTCAATAACCCATACCACCACCGGTGCAACCGGAATCGGTACACCAACCGGATTGCCGGCAGGAGTTAATGCTCAGTGGGCTGGAAATACCATTACTATTAGCGGTACGCCGACGGCATCGGGCACTTTTAACTATTCCATTCCATTAACCGGAGGATGCGGTACCGTAAATGCTACCGGTACAATAACGGTAATAACAGCTAATACAGTAAGCCCGGCTTCATCCACACCGACGGTGTGTATCAATACCGCTATTAATCCTACGATAACCCATACCACCGGCGGAGCAACCGGAATCGGTACACCAACCGGATTGCCGGCAGGAGTTACTGCGGCATGGGCAAGCAATACTATTACTATTAGTGGTACGCCGACAGCAACAGGTACTTTTGCCTATACCATTCCATTAACCGGAGGATGCGGTACGGTAAGCGCTACCGGTACGATAACGGTAACACCAAACATGACAGTAGGGACTCCATCATCCACACTGACGGTGTGTATCAATACCGCTATTACTCCAATAACCCATATCACCACCGATGCAACAGGTATAGGTACGGCAACAGGATTACCGGCAGGAGTTAATGCCGCTTATGCAGGCAATACCATTACTATTAGCGGGACTCCGACAGCATCAGGTACTTTTGCTTATACTATTCCGTTAACAGGCGGATGCGGTACGGTAAACGCAACTGGTACGATAACCGTAACACCGGACATGACAGTAAGCACAGCATCGTCCACACCGACATTGTGTATCAATACCGTTCTTACGCCAATAACACATACTACCTCCGACGCAACCGGAATAGGTACGGTAACGGGACTACCGGCAGGAGTTACTGCCGGATGGGCAGGTAATACCATTACTATTAGCGGGACGCCGACAGCATCAGGTACTTTCACCTATACCATTCCATTAACAGGCGGATGCGGTACGGTAAACGCTACCGGTACGATAACGATAACACCGGATATGACAGTAGGCGCAGCATCGGCTTCACCGACATTGTGTATCAATACCGTTCTTACGCCAATAACACATACCACCACCGGTGCAACCGGTATCGGTACGGCAACGGGATTGCCGGCAGGTGTTACTGCCGGATGGGCAGGCAATACCATTACTATTAGCGGGACACCGACAGCAACAGGTACTTTTGCTTATACCATTCCATTAACAGGAGGATGCGGTACCGTAAATGCTACGGGTACAATAACGGTTACGACGGATATGACAGTAGGGACTGCTTCATCCTCACCAACGGTGTGTATTAATACCGCTCTTACGCCTGTAACTCATACCACCACCAACGCCACCGGAATAGGTACGGCAACAGGATTGCCGACAGGCGTTACAGCCTCTTTTGCAGGCAATACCATTACCATTAGCGGGACGCCAACAGTTGACGGCACATTTAATTATACCATTCCATTAACCGGCGGATGCGGCACGATAAACGCTACCGGTACGATAACGGTAATAACTGCCAATACGGTAAGCGCGGCTTCGTCTACGCCGACAGTGTGCATCAATACCGCCCTTACGCCTGTAACTCATACTACCACCGGCGCAACAGGCATCGGCACGGCAACGGGATTACCGGCAGGAGTTAATGCTCAGTGGGCTGGTAATACCATTACCATCAGCGGTACGCCGACGGTCGACGGTACATTCACCTATACCATTCCATTAACCGGCGGATGCGGTACGGTAAATGCCACCGGTACGATAACGGTTACACCGGATATGACAGTCGGCACAGCATCGTCCACACCGACATTGTGTATCAATACGGCTCTTACGCCTATAACCCATACTACCACCGGTGCAACAGGAACCGGTCCGGCAAGCGGATTACCAACAGGCGTTATAGCCTTATTGACAGGCAATACCATTACCATTAGCGGTACGCCGACGGTCGACGGGACATTTAACTATACCATTCCGTTAACAGGCAGTTGCGGCAATGTTAACGCCACCGGTACCATAACGGTAACGGCTGCCAATACAGTAAGCGCAGCATCGTCCACACCGACAGTATGTATCAATACCGCTCTTACTGCCATAACCCATACTACCACCGGCGCAACAGATATCGGTACGGCAAGCGGATTACCGACAGGCGTTACAGCCGCTTTTTCAGGCAATACCATTACTATTAGCGGTACGCCGACGGTCAACGGTACATTTAACTATACCATTCCGTTAACAGGCGGATGTGGTACGATAAACGCTACCGGTACGATAACGGTCATAACCTCTAATACGGTAAGTCCGGCTTCGTCAACACCGACAGTGTGCATCAATACCGCTCTTACGCCAATAACCCATATCACCGCCGGAGCTACCGGCATCGGTACGGCAACAGGATTGCCAACAGGCGTTACAGCCGCTTTTGCGGGCAATACCATTACCATTAGCGGTACGCCGACAGTTGACGGCACATTTACCTATACTATTCCGTTAACTGGCGGTTGCGGTACGATAGAGGCTACCGGCACGATAACGGTAGCAATAAACAATACGGTAAGCGCAGCTTCGGATTCGCCAACATTGTGTATAAGCTCCACGCTAACACCAATAACCCATACCACCACCGGCGCAACAGGCATCGGTACGGCAACCGGATTACCGGCAGGCGTGAATGCCGCTTTTGCTGGCAATACCATCACTATTAGCGGTATGCCGACTGCTTCCGGTACTTTTAATTATACCATTCCATTAACAGGCGGTTGCGGAACTGTAAACGCAACAGGTACAATAACGGTAACGGCTGCCAATACAGTAAACGCAGCTTCGTCCTCACCGACAGTGTGTATCAATACTGCTCTTACGCCAATAACCCATGCCACCACCGGCGCAACAGGAATCGGTACGGCAAGCGGATTACCGGCAGGCGTGAATGCCGCTTTTGCAGGCAATACCATTACTATTAGCGGTACGCCGACTGCTTCCGGTACATTTAACTATACCATTCCGTTAACAGGCGGATGCAGTACGGTAAGCGCTACCGGTACGATAACGGTTGCAGCAAACAATACGGTAAATCCGGCTTCTTCATCGCCGACATTGTGCATCAATACCGCTCTTACGCCAATAACCCATGCCACCACCGGCGCAACAGGCATCGGTGCGGCAAGCGGATTGCCGGCGGGCGTTACAGCCGCTTTTGCAGGCAATACCATTACTATTAGCGGTACGCCGACTGCCTCAGGTACTTTTAACTATACCATTCCATTAGCCGGTGGTTGCGGGACTGTAAATGCTACGGGTACAATAACGGTAACAGCTGCCAATACAGTCAATGCAGCATCATCCACACAGACATTGTGTACCAATACTGCTCTTACGCCTATAACCCATGCCACCACCGGCGCAACAGGAATCGGTACGCCAACCGGATTGCCGGCAGGAGTTACAGCCTCTTTTGCAGGCAATACCATTACCATTAGTGGTACACCGACTGCCTCAGGTACTTTTAACTATACCATTCCGTTAACAGGCGGTTGCGGAGCTATAAATGCTACAGGTACAATAACGGTAACAGCCGGCAATACAATCGGCGCTGCTTCATCCGCACCGACATTGTGTATCAATACTGCTCTTACTCCTATAACCCATGCCACTACCGGCGCGACCGGCATCGGCACGGCAACGGGATTACCGGCAGGCGTGAATGCCCAGTGGGCTGGCAATACCATTACCATTAGCGGTACGCCAACTGCCTCAGGCTTCTTTACATACACCATTCCATTAACCGGCGGATGCGGTATAGTAAGTGCTACCGGTACAATAACGGTTACAACAAATATGACAGTAGGCACAGCATCGTCTGCACCATTGTGCGCCAATACGGCTCTTACTCCTATAACCCATACCACCACCGGCGCGACAGGAATCGGTACGCCAACCGGATTACCGGCAGGCGTTACTGCCGCTTATGCAAGCAATACCATTACCATTAGCGGTACGCCGACTGCCTCCGGTATCTTTAACTATACTATTCCGTTAGCAGGCGGTTGTGGCAATGTAAATGCCACCGGTACAATTGTAGTAAACCAATTGCCGACCTTGACGGAGACGCCGGCGGTACAGGTTGTCTGCGAAGACAAAACAGTCGTGTTGTCTGTTAAGCCAACATCTTCGAGCGCTAATGTTACGTGGTATGACGAGCAAAATGCGATTGTCGGAACGGGTACGGAAATATCCGTCAATCCGCCATACAAAAAGAGCGGCAGTAGCTACCAATCAACCTATTATCATAAGGTAATTCTTGAAGACGGATGCGAGGCGTCTTTCTCCGTTCCGGTTAAAATAGACGAAGCGTTGAACGGCTCGTTAAAGGATGTCGAAACAATTTGCGAAGGCAACAGCATCCGATTGGATGCCAGCTCATACGAGGCTGATACATACGTATGGACTCTACCTAATTTAACGCAAAAATTCGGCGCCATACAAACCGAATATCCGTCACAGACAAGCACATACTATGTAGATATACAGCGAGGCGCCTGTCATGAAGAGACATCAATCACGGTTGAAGTAAACGGCAAACCGGTCATTCTCTCAATAGACTCCGTAGGAGTACGGGATAGAGAGATCAGACGTGAACCGGGAACCGGAACTCCGCCATTCAAATTCGGAGTCGACAATCAGCCGGTAACCGATGATCCGGTGAAATACAACCTGCTCTTCGGTCTGCACTCTTTCTATATCATAGATGAAGCAGGCTGCCGCTCCGACGCTGCCGACCGGCTGGTGGATGCTCCGAAACTCTTCATACCGTCTTATTTCTCGCCAAACGGCGACGGTATTAACGACACGTGGGATATACCGGGCATGAAGGAGATTTATCCGAATGCCGTGGTAACGATCTACGACCGTTTCGGCAAGCAATTGATCCAATACAGCGGTTCGGATCCGGGCTGGGACGGCACCTATCTGGGACGCGACATGCCGACAACCGACTACTGGTACATAATCGACATTGATGAGATCAATAAACAATATGTCGGACACTTTACGCTCCTAAGAAAGTGATTAGTAGTGATAAGTGATAGAGTGATTAGTGATAAACAAAACAGCTTATCACTAATCACTCTATCACTCATCACATACTATCCCCGTCAATGACGCCCTTTTAAGGCAGCCTCTCTTCTTTTAAGAAGACCCTTGATACTAATTTTAATAAAATTTACCTGTTAATTTTTTGTTTATTCATTTTTTTTATTACCTTTGAAGCATCATATTGGTGTATAGTATATTTTACGTTTAATAAAAAATACATAAAAGTCATGAAAAAATATTTTTATTTACTCCTTTTAGGATTGTTGGGCATGATGCAAAATGTATCGTCTCAATGCAAGACAGAGGTATTCGGTACTGAGTTCAAATCGACCGACGCCGCAGCTTCTCCATATCATACGATTGCTGATGGCACGATCATCAGAGAGTGGAAAGAAGATGGCAATGATATTGTCGCCACATTAACTCCCAAAGTCGGTTATGCCGCTGCGACGGCGCAAGTAGGAGCTGCCGGCGGTGGTTATGGCGTAGTCAGAATGCCCTCTGATATAAATAATAATTGGGGAGGTACCGCCTCTACCAATAAATCAATGATCATCTTTCCTTTCGGCACAACTAATTATGCCGACTTGCTCTCTTTTGAAATAACCGGATTAGACAAAAATGAGACTTACAACGTAGCAGTAGAGGCAGTGCTTGTCGCCAGGGGAACGTCAGGGTGTCCGAATGGTAATAACGGCACCTTTAATCTTTTCGGTATCCGAAATGATCTCACCGGAACAAGGGTAAATCCCGCGACTTTCTCTCAGCAATCTGTTAACAACGGACATTCTCAAACTCTTACAATGACTGCGCAGTCGACTACCGACGGAAGATTGTCGTTCACCCTGCTATCGGGTACCAGTACGAATGCCGGATGTATTGCCACCATCGCTTTCACCTCCGTTAAAGTGACCGGCTGTCCTCCAATCAGGACGGAAGAACCCGGCGAGCCCGATCCGTGTCCGAACATGACCGATCCGCCGCCAAGTTCTTGCAATGTAGTGAGCGCCACTGTTTTCGAACCATTAATAGGAGACGATAATTGGGAACTTGATATCCAAAGGATTAGTACGGCAAAATTTATAGGTACGGAAGGTCTGCTATCTGTCCCTTCTGCTATTCCTCTGGGAACCAAAGCTACCTTAGGACGTCACGGCGCCGGCGGCAAGGTATATGGCATAGTGGAAAACCCCTACAAAATAAATCCTTGTTTTCCGAATATTAAGAAAACGATGCTTATACTGCCTCATCGCAATACGAGTGGCGTGGGCGCCAGAGAAGAGCTGTTTCGATACAGCGTGAGCGGATTAAACCCTGCGAAGGAATATGAAATTGTGATAGAAGGTTATTTTTTTACATGCGGATTACCTACCAGTGGTTATGTGGGGGGAGGAGCGCCGATTCTCCAGGTTGATTTTGGTAAAGATACGAATGGAAATGATATCGGCGGAGGAAATATGACTATATCGGGTTGGGTTGATGCTAAACACGACAATCCGGTAATCTGTTTTACGATGAGACGGACAGTCACGCCAAGTGCTTACAGCCTCGGTACGGCTTTCGACATGGTTTTCAGAACGGATTACAACGGTTTCGGCGGTAGTCCGGCCGATTATATCGCGTATGGCTTAACGAAAGTATCAATAAGCGGAACATCGGCAAATGCAACTACCCAGCCGGCATTAATACCTAAAATCAGCTCCAGTCAGGGAGCGGAAGTGTGCCGGAACGAGTTAATCCGTTTTGCATTAGACCGCAAATATGACGCCTGTACCTACAAATGGGAAAAATCGCCTACCGGATTAGCCAACTCTTGGACAACAGTAGGCAGCCAGATGAATTATTTGGAGCTGATTACGGAAAGCGCCTATTATCGTTGTACAATCAATGAAGGAAGAATCGGCGGATATGGCGTTTCCAGTATAATATATGTGAACGTTATCGACTGTTGTAATGAAGAAGACGGAGGCTCTCGCGTGACGTTGCTGCACGACGATTTCGGATACTTTCCTTCTCGCGCGCTTTATGTCACTAGTGATGGAAGAACCATACCTACCTGCAACGGTCAGCGGAGAATTATTATGGATCCCGTACCGGCTAACCGTCCGTCATACGGAACTGAGAACATGCCGGGAGTTGTCTTTCTTCCGGGATTCACCTATCAACCCAATAGAGGAACCTGCCAAGTAAGCAATCCAGGCGACGTTGCCATTTATGCGGTTCCGGATATGAACGGCTGGTACACCGGCGCTGCGATAGGCAATGCGGATGCCGACGGCAACTCCGCAGGGGGCGTACTGTTTATGGACGTGGCAAATAACATGCTTGGAGAAGTCTATCGCCGGCAAATAGACGGCTTGTGCGAAGGCAAAAAGACATACGCTCAGGTAGACTTTGCACCCGGCAGTACAGGAGCAAATACTCAAGATGAAATAAGTCTTAATATTTATGCAAGAAGTAACGATGGTACCAAAGGCGCCTTGTTGAAGGGAACAGGGAGTATAAAAAGCGGCGGCGTCCGCTGGCAAACCTATAAGCTTGAATTTGAGCTGCCTGCGAATACCTCTTCTGTTTACTTTACTGTCGAACTTGATAAGACAGACTGGAAAAGCGCCGGCGAGTTTTTCCTCGACAACATAAAATTTATGGTCTGCTCCCAACCACATATCGACGCCTATTCCAATATAGAGACCTTTACGCAGGATACGACCATTTGCGGGGATGGGATTATTAATCTCGGAACCAAAATCAACGATAAAATTAAAAAAGCTTATAACAATGAGGTCCGCTTCATATACCAACGGAGTACCGACGGGGAAAATTGGGTAAATATAACGGGAATCGTCGAAACAGAGACGACCGCTTTGAATATGGCGCTATATCCGGGTACGACAAACTATTTCCGTGTGGTCGCTGCCGAAGAAAAAGACCTGCTAAAATTCCTGACCAATCCGAATTCGGAAATATATGCCAATGCTTGCCGCACCACCTCCATATCCCTGCCGCTTATCGTAACCCGGGAAGGAAACTTAAACATGGGAGCGGACGAAATATTTAATGTATGTAAAAGCACAGAATTGGAACTGAAGGGAACCCCGGCAGCCCAAGAGCCTCAAATAGCACAATGGGAATGGGTAACCGAGTCAGGCACTGTGCTGGTTGCAAAAAGCAGCGACGCTGCCAAACGTGATTATACACATACCTCCAACGGCTCGGAAGTTATCTATTTTGTAGGATACAACAGAAACGGCTGTTCCGCCCGTAAGAAATTCACGATCAATGAAAGCACAAAAGTAGAGATCACCTTGGCAGAAACAAAAGTTTGCGGAAAAACCACCGTCACCGCAACCAGCGTTCCGGCTACAGGAGTTACTTACTCATGGAAATATACCAATGGAGCTGCCATTTCCACTACCGGCTCATCTGTCGTCCTCGACATGCCGAACTATCAGAACGGAACCATCAGCGTCGTAGGAAAGGCTACGGGTTATTGCGACAGCGACACAATTAAACGAAGCATAACCTTCAACGAAAAACCGTTGCCGCCAACCGCAACTACGCCGCTTAGTTATCCTATAGAAGCCGGCAATGCAAATGTCTCTACCGACGCCAATGTACAATATACGGCAGGTAACAGCCTTTATTGGCGCGACAATTCGGGCAACCCGCTAACGCCTCCGGTACTGCAAAGCAAAACGGTCGGCGGAACATACTACTTCTGGGTCGGTCAGATCTCTCCGGAAGGTTGCCGCAGCGACAGCATACTCATAACCGTAATTGTATCCAGCGTGCCGTTGCCGATCGTGCAAGACATCACTGTTTGCATAAATCAACCGGTCGACCTTAGTCTGTTGGCGGAAACCACCAACCCAACATTTACGCTTAGTTGGTATACCAATCCGAATGCCCCTAAAGGAACAGGCTCTGCTACTCCACCAACGGTAGACACATCCTCCTCAGGCACTTTCAGATACTATGTAAGCCAGAAAAACACAAGCAGTGAAGAGGGCGACAAGGATACGATACGGGTAACGGTAAATCCGCTTCCTACTATCAATATCACCACCAATACGGGAACAACGGTCTTGACCTGTACAAATTCGACCATTACCCTGACTGCCACCGGAGGAGGAACTTACGCATGGGATAAAGGACTGGGCGGCAATGCCAATGCAACCATAACGGTTGCCGACACTTATACCGTAACCGTTACAACAGACGGATGTACTGATACCAAAAACATCACGATTACGGAAGACAAAACAGAACCGACAGCAGGTATTACAAACAATACCGGAGAAACGGAATTGACGTGTTTGATAACAGAAATACGTCTGACAGCCTCCGGCGGAGTATCTTATTCATGGAATAATGGTATGGGTGCAAATGCGAGTGTGACGGTAACGGATCCAGATACATACACCGTAACCGTAATAGGCGCTAACGGCTGTACTGCACAGGCAAGCGAAACGATAACCAAAAATATTGTTTTACCATCGGTAGCCATTACCAACAATACCGGAAAAACAGAATTGACATGTTTGGTAACAGACATCAGTCTGACTGCCTCCGGCGGAGTATCTTATTCATGGAATAATGGTTTGGGTACAGATGCGAATGCGACGGTAATTTATCCGAATACGTACACAGTCACCGTAACCGGCGATAACGGTTGTACTGCTCAGGCAAGCGAAACGATAACCCAAAATATTGCCTTACCATCGGCAGGCATTACCAACAATACCGGAAAAAGAGAATTGACATGTTTGGTAACAGACATCAGTCTGACTGCTACCGGCGGAGTATCTTATTCATGGAATAATGGTTTGGGTACAAATGCGAATGCGACGGTCAATGCGCCGAATACATACACGGTCACCGTAACAGGCGATAACGGTTGTACTGCTCAGGCAAACGAAACGATAACCCAAAATATTACACCTCCGACAGCAGGTATTACAAACAATACCGGAAAAACAGAATTGACATGTTTGGTAACGGACATCAGTCTGACTGCCACCGGCGGAGTATCTTATTCATGGAATAATGGTTTGGGTACAAATACGAATGCGACGGTCAATACGCCGAATACATACACGGTCACCGTAACAGGCGATAACGGTTGTACTGCTCAGACAAGCGAAACGATAACCCAGAATATTACACCTCCGACAGCAGGTATTACAAACAATACCGGAGAAACCGAATTGACCTGCACCTTGTTAAGCATCAGCCTGACAGCTACCGGCGGAGTAAGCTATTTGTGGGATAACGGCTTGGGCAGCAACGCCAATGCTACGGTAAATGCAACGGGTATCTACACCGTAACGGTAACCGGCGTAAACGGATGTACGAATACCGCTTTCGTTGAGATAACTCAATCTAACGACATACCGACAGTAACCATCACACCAAGTGCAACCGTTCTGACCTGTACCGTGCCAAGCATCACCCTGACGGCAACAGCCACCGGAGGAGATGGAAATTACACCTATTCGTGGATTACGGCAGATACAACAGTAATAACACCGGGCACCTACACAGTAAAAGTAACCGATGGAAGCGGTTGTTCCGACTCCAAAAGCGTCACGATTACAGAAAATAAAACCCTGCCAACGGTCGGCATCACCAACAATACGGCAACTACTGTCCTGACCTGTACCACAACAAGCATCAGCCTGACTGCCACCGGCGGTGTAAGCTATTTGTGGGATAACGGACTGGGCAGCAACGCCAATGTAACCGTAAATGCTACGGGTACCTACATCGTAACCGCTACGGGAGCTAACGGCTGTACCAATACCGCAAACATTACCATTACGGGAAATACAACTCCGCCAATAGCCGGCATCACCAACAATACGGCAAAAACCGAATTGACTTGTACTACGCCAAGCATAAGCCTGACAGCTACCGGCGGCATAAGCTACTCTTGGGATAACGGCTTGGGCAACAATGCCAATGCAAGCGTTACAACAGCCGGCGACTATACAGTCACCGTCACGGGAGCTAACGGATGTACCGCTACCGCAAGCATCACGATTACAATAGACAAAACCCTACCAGCAGCCGAC